>ENA-OURU01002217-OURU01002217.1-human-gut-metagenome-genome-assembly--contig:-NODE-2217-length-19908-cov-3.571198_pt1 | contig 19908 bp, 16 predicted proteins | sample MGYA00242137_ERZ509064 | MGnify/ENA primary metagenome ERZ509064 (study PRJEB26280, sample SAMEA2338777) | human gut metagenome | biome: human gut; feature: human-associated habitat; material: faeces...
GCATCCGCATCATCGGCGAGGTGACCCCCGAAAAGGTTGCCATCGTGCAGGATGCCGACGCCATCTGGCGCGAGGAAATCGCCAAGGCCGGCCTCGACAAGGAAATCAATCAGTATTATGCAGCTCTGACCAACATGCGCAGCGTGGGCGTCATGGGGGATGAACGCACCTATGATTACGCCGTGGCCCTGCGCGCCGTCACTACCACCGATTTCATGACCGCTGAGAGCTATAACATGCCCTGGGACGTCCTGGGCACTGTCACCAGCCGCATCGTCAATGAAGTCAAGCATGTCAACCGCGTCTTCTACGATTGCACCGGTAAACCGCCGGCAACGATCGAGCTCGAATAATCGAAGAATAATTTGAAAGCCCCGGAAAGGTTCGAGAAATCGAAACTTTCCGGGGCTTTTTGACTCGGCCCTAGAGCGAATGTTCCCGGCAACGGGCCAGCACGGAGCGGAGCGGGCCGGGCCGGATCGGTTTGGTGAAGATTTCATAAAATTTATAAAAACTGGAAAATGTGGCAGGGCGAAAATTTAGCACGTTGGGCTGTTCAGCGCTGCCGTGCAGAACTTGAAGAAGCGGTCTGCGGCCTGCTGTCTGGTACACAGCAGGGCGGTTTTTGATGTCTCTATATAAAAAATGAGAGGGCTCGCGAGCCCTCTCAATTTTGCATATCCGGAAATCAAATTTTTCCCTCGCCGTCCAGTGCTTCTTCCAGCGTGTGCCAGGCCAGCACAGCGCACTTGACGCGGGCGGGGACATGGGCAATGCCCTGCAGGGCGGCCACGTCTTCCAGATCATCCAGCTGCTCCGGCGTGATTTTGCCCTTGATCATATCAAAATACAGGCCGATGAGGCGGCGGGCGTCCTCCACGGTGCGGCCCTTGACCAGGTCGATCATCAGGGAAGCAGAGGCCTGGGAGATGGCACATCCTGTGCCGATGAAGCCGGCATCCTCGATCTTTCCGTCCATGACCCGGAGCTGCAAGGTGATGTCATCGCCGCAGCTGGGGTTGACGCCCTCCAGGCTGTGGGTGGCACCCTCCACCGGGTGGCGGTTCTGTTTGCTGCGGCTGTTCTCGGTAATGATCTGTGTATAGAGCTCGTTCAGGTTCATAAGCCCATCACCTTTCGTACGTTTTCCAGATTATTCAGCAGGGCGTCCACGTCTTCTTCCGTGTTGTAGAGGGCAAGACTTGCCCGGCAGCAGGAGCCGATGCCCAGGAAATCCATCAGGGGCTGGGCACAGTGGTGTCCGGCACGGATGGCCACACCGCCTGCATCCAGGATGGTGGCGACATCGTGAGGGTGGACATCCTGCACGTTGAACGACACCACGCCGAACCGCTTGTCCGCCACGGGTTCGCCGTAGACGGTCAGCCAGGGCATGGAGGCCATTCCCTTGAGCATTCGCTCCAGCAGGGCATGTTCGTGGGCCATCATGGCATCCCAGCCAATGGCGTCCATATAATCCAGTGCGGCCGCAAAGCCGACCTCACCGCCCACGTTCCGGGTGCCCGCCTCAAACTTGCGGGGGCCCTCGGCCCAGGTGGCCGTGTGCTCATGCACGGCACCGATCATGTCACCGCCGCTGAGGAACGGGGGCATCTTATCCAGCAGCTCCTTGCGGGCATAGAGGGCTCCCATGCCCATGGGGGCGTAGAGCTTGTGGGCGGAGCAGGCCGCAAAATCCACATCCAGCTTTTTGACATCAACGGGCATGTGCGGGGCGCTCTGGGCGCAGTCCAGCACCACCACAGCGCCCACCGCGTGGGCCCGTGCCACGATCTCTTCCACCGGGGCACGCAGGCCCAGCACGTTGGACACCATGCCGATGGCGACCAGTTTGGTCTTGGAAGTGATCTTTTTGTCCAGCTCCTCGGCGGTCAGGTGGCCGTCCGGGCCGGGGTAGAGGTACACGAGCTTGGCACCCGTTGCTTTCGCCACCCGCTGCCAGGGCACCAGATTGGAGTGGTGCTCGGCCACAGAGATCACGATTTCGTCGCCCTCATGCAGGAAATGCAGGCCATAACTATAGGCCACCAGATTCAGGGATTCGGTGGTGTTCTGGGTGAAGACGATCTCATCATCCTCGGCCCCAAAGAACCGCGCCACCCGGTGGCGGGCTCCTTCGTGGGCGTCGGTGGCACGCATGGCCAGCTCATACACGCCCCGGTGGGGGTTGGCATTGTCTTTCTGGTAGTAGTGCAGCACGGCATCCAGCACCTGCTGGGGGTGCTGGGTGGTGGCGGCGCTGTCCAGATAGACCAGCCGATTGCCGTTTTCGTCAGCGGCCAGAATGGGGAAATCTTTCACCCAAGGGTTGTTCTGTGTGGTCAGCATGTCTCATTCAGCCTCCTTGCTGCTTCGGCGCGTACTTCCTCCCGCAGAGCTTCCAGCGGGATCTTTTCAATGGCGGGGGCAAAGCGGGCGTCCACCATCAGGCGACGGGCCTGGGCCTCGTTCAGGCCACGGGAGCGCAGATAGTAGAGTTTTGCTTCGTCCAGGCGGCCAATGGAGGCCGCGTGCTGGCCCTCGACTTCTTCCTCTCCGCAGAGGATCAGGGGAGCGGTGCGGTTGCGGGCGTGGGGGCTGAAGAGCAGCACATCCTCGCTCTCATGGCCGACGCCCCGCTTGGCGCCCCGGCGGAAATCAATGGTGCCGCGCAGGATCTTATCGGCATTGCCGGTCAGGACGCCAGCGGTGTGCATCTCGCACAGGGTGTCCTTGGCAGTGTGGACGGAGACATCATTGTAATCCAGCACGGCATCCTCGCCGCCAAAATAGACGGCGTCCAGGTCATATTCACTTTTGGGAGTGCCCAGCATGGCGCGGGTGCCGCAGGCGGAAAGACTTCCGCCCAGCTCCACACGCACCTGCTCCACTTTGGCACCGGGGCCCTCTTCCACGGCCACGGCGTTCCAGCGGCGGGCCTTGCTGCCCAGCAGCTGAATCTGTACCAGTTTGACATGGGCACCCTCTCCGGTGCGGATGCGGGTGAGGGAAGCGGCCACACCGTTTTCGGCGTCGCCACGCACCACCTGCACCAGCGTCACGCTGCTGTGGGCTTTTGCGTCCAGCGAGAACACGCTCAGGGCCGTGGGGTGGGCGGCGTCCAGTGTGACTTCAAACTGGACGGGGTCGTTTACCTCCACACCCTCGGCCACGGTGAGGGCCGAGCGGACATTGGCGTTCCCCAGCAAAAATGCATCGGTCTCTGCACCCATGCCGCTCTCGGCAAAGGTGGTAAAATCTTCTTCGGCTTCCCCCACACCGGCGGGCAGGGTAAAGGCAAGGTTCACCTCGCCCCAGTCGTCCGCCGGGACAGCGGGCAGTGCCGCCGCTTTGGGGGCGGAATTGACACCGCACTGGTTCCAGGTGGGGACAGGCAGGCGGTTCATGTTTAAATCATTCATCGTTCCCGGCCTCCTTTCAGCCAATGCTGCCTTTCATTTCCAGATGGATGAGGTTGTTCATCTCCACGGCGTACTCCACGGGCAGCTCCTTGGCAATGGGCTCTGCAAAGCCGCCCACGATGAGGGCCCGGGCGTCCTCTTCCGAGAGGCCGCGGCTCATCAGGTAGAAGACGGCTTCCTCGCTGATGCGTCCGATCTTGGCCTCATGGCCCACATCCACGGCATCGCAGCGAATATCCATTTCCGGAATGGTATCGGAGCGGGAGCGGTCATCCAGCATCAGGCTCTCGCAGGAGACAGCCGACTTGGAGCCCGTGGCATTGGGCAGCACGGTGACAGAGCTGCGGAAGTTGGAGACACCGCCGTCCCGCGCAATGGATTTGGTGGTGATGTGGGAGCTGGTGTTGGGAGCAGCATGAACCACTTTTGCACCGGTGTCCAGATCCTGTCCGGCACCCGCGAAAGTGATGCCGGTAAACTCCATCCGGGCACCCTCGCCCGCCAGAATGCTCATGGGGTAGAGGCAGGAGGTGTGAGAGCCGAACGAGCCGGACACCCACTCGATGGTGCCGCCCTTTTCCACCTTGGCACGCTTGGTGTTCAGGTTGTACATGTTCTTGGACCAGTTCTCAATGGTGGAGTAGCGCACCCGGGCGTTCTCACCAACGTAGATCTCCACGCAGCCTGCGTGAAGGTTGGCTACATTATATTTAGGAGCAGAGCAGCCCTCAATGAAGTGGAGGTAAGCGCCCTTGTCCACAATAATTAAGGTGTGCTCAAACTGGCCGGCACCCGGCGCGTTGAGCCGGAAGTAGGACTGCAGCGGGATCTCCACACTGACACCCGCCGGGACATACACGAACGAGCCGCCGCTCCAGACCGCGCCGTGCAGGGCGGCAAACTTGTGGTCAGTAGGGGGCACCAGCTTCATAAAGTGGGTACGCACCATTTCGGCATAGGGGCCGTTGAGGGCGCTCTCAATATCGGTGTAAACCACGCCCTGTGCGGCCACCTCGGCCTTGACGTTGTGGTAGACCACTTCGGAGTCATACTGGGCACCCACACCAGCCAGCGAAGCCCGTTCGGCCTTGGGGATGCCCAGCCGCTCAAACGTGTTTTTGATGTCGTCGGGCACCTCGCTCCACTTGCCCCGCATCTCAGTCTTGGGGCGGACATACGTGACGATATTGCTCATGTCCAGCCCCTCGATGGAGGGGCCCCAGTTCTGCACCGGCATGGAGTTGTAGACGCGCAAGCTCTTCTGGCGGAAAATGCGCATCCACTCGGGGTCATTCTTTTCCTCGGAAATCTTCTCGACAATCTCCGGGGTCAGGCCGGAATTGACCTCAAAGGCAGCGTTGGGCTTGTCCTTGATGTCGTAAATGCTGCGGTCCACCTCGGCAACGTCGGTCTTTTCTGTTTCAAAGGCTCTCATTTGGCTTCGTCCTCCTTCAGCGCGCGGAAGCCCTCCTCGATGATCTCATTGACCAGGCTTCCGTCGCCGGTGCGCACGATGTGGGCGTCGTCCAGCACATGGACGTAGTCCACATGCAGGCCCTCCAGGATTTTGGCGTTGTGGGTGATGATGATCAGGGCGTTGTCCTTGTTGTGGTAAGCGCGCACGCCCTGTGCCACCGTCTTCACGGCATCCACGTCCAGGCCGGAGTCCGTCTCGTCCAGCAGGGCCAGAGAGGGTTTGAGCATCAGCAGCTGCAAAATCTCGCTCTTCTTCTTCTCGCCGCCGGAGAAGCCCACATTCAAATAGCGGTCGGCATAGCTCTCATCCATGCCCAGCGCTTCCATCTGCTGGGCCAGCTCCTTACGGAACGCAAACACTTTGACGGGCTTTCCGGTAATGGCATTCTGGGCCGTGCGCAGGAAATTCTCCAGCGTGATGCCGGGGATCTCTTCGGGGGTCTGGAACGAGAGGAACATGCCCAGCTTTGCCCGCACATCGGCAGGCTCGTGGGTCACATCCTGACCCTTGAAAATGATCTGGCCGCGGGTAACGGTATAACGGGGGTCGCCCATCAGGGCGCTCATCAGGGTGGATTTACCGGCACCGTTGTGGCCCATCAGAACATGGGTCTCACCGGGATAAATGGTCAGGTTCAAACCGTCCAGAAGCACTTTCTGCTCCTCGCCTACGGTAACCTGCAGATCTTTGACTTCCAGCAGGGGACTGCTCATGGAATACACCTCCAAATGATATCAGGGACTGCATGGCTTGGGATTGAATCCCGAGTGATGCGGTAGGATTACTCTCTGGCCTTATACTATACCACTTCGCTATGGATTTCAAGTCCCGTCAAAATTTGTTAACACTCTTTGGCATTCGGTACAAGAAAAAAAGAGCCCGGTGCAGGTGGTTTGTGCAGGGTGGCAGAGGGCGAAAAACGCCTGAGGCAAACGTGCGGCAAAAGTTTTTTGTCCGCCATCCTTTTTCATCATTTTGCCGTTTTTGTCGCTTGATTTTTAAAAAAAGTTGGGTTAGTATTATATTTGTACAAATTTTGTCTGCTTTTCTTTTGCAAATTCACAAATAGGAGGCACCCTATGAAGAAACTGTCACGGCTGCAAAAGGCCGTATCAGCTGCCGAAGAACCGCGCGGCGGCCCGGGGATACTCACCCGGGCCCCAATTTGCCGAGAGGAGGGAACACGATGACCGAGCAGGAACAGCCCAAAAACGATTTTATGCACAAGCTCGCGCTGCAAATTGTTGAGCGGCGCAACCTTGTGTTCCTCATTGTCATTCTGGGGGCCGTCTTCACCATCTTCTCCCGCAGCTGGGTCAAGGTGGAAAGCGACCTGACCACCTATCTGCCCAAGACCAGCGAGACCCGCATGGGCCTGGACATTATGGAGAAAGAGTTTACCACCTACGGTTCTGCCGATGTCATGGTGGCAAACATCACGCCGGACGAGGCAGACCAGCTTAACGACGAGCTGGCGGGCCTCAGGGGCATCCAGATGATCGAGTACGATGATACCACCGCCCATTATAATAATGTATCGGCGATGTACTCCATCACATTCGATTACCCCGAGGACGACGACCAGTGCCTGGAAACGCTGGAAAGCGTCAAGGAGTACCTGAAAGACTACGATATCTACGTTTCCACCTCGCTGGGCAATACTCAGGAGGAGACGATTGAGCGTGAAGTCAATGTCATCATGGTGTATGTTGCCATCATCATTGTGGTGGTGCTGATCTTCACCTCCCAGACCTATGCGGAAGTTCCCGTGCTGCTGCTCACTTTCGTGGTGGGCATGATCCTCAACATGGGCACCAACTTCCTGCTGGGCACCATCTCGTTCGTTTCCAACTCGGTCACGAACATTCTGCAGCTGGCCCTTTCGCTGGACTACGCCATCATCTTCTGCAACCATTTTAAAGAAGAACACGAGACCCTGCCCTTGAAAGAGGCGGTCATCGAGTCGCTGGCCAAGAGTATCCCGGAGATCAGTTCCAGCTCCCTGACCACCATCGGCGGTCTGGTGGCCATGCTGTTCATGCAGTTCAAGATCGGCCCGGATATGGCCATCTGCCTGATCAAGGCCATCCTGTTCTCCATGCTGTCGGTCTTCGTGGTCATGCCCGGCCTGCTGATGCTGTTTGGCCCTTACATGAGCAAGACCAAGCACCGCAACTTTGTGCCCAAGATCTCGTTCGTGGGCCGCTATGCTTACAAAACCCGCAAGATCGTTCCCATCGTCTTTGCAGTGGTGCTGGTGTTTGCCTACCATTTCCAGACACAGTGCCCCTACGCCTATGGCTACGGCCCGATCAAGACGCCAGTGCTGAATGAGACGCAGATCGCCGATAACATGATCGACGAAAACTTTACCAAGTCCAACCTGGTGGCTCTCGTCGTACCAAAGAACGACGATTACCGGGTGGAAGCAGCCATGATCAAAGAACTGGAAAGCCACGATGAGGTGGACCACACCCGCGGCCTTTCCAACATCGAGGCCATGGACGGCTACATGCTGGAAGACCGGCTCACTTCCCGCCAGTTCTCTGAGATGGCGGGCCTGGATTACGAGCTGGCCCAAGTGGTCTACACAGGCTACGCGTTGGAAAATGATGAGTACGGCCAGGTCATTGGCAACTTCTCCAACTACAGTGTGCCGCTCATTGATATGTTCCTCTACGTCTGTGACGAGGTCGATTCCGGCATTGTCAGCCTGGACCAGGATCAGATCAACGACCTGCATGATGCCCAGACCCAGATGCTGAGCGCAAAGGCCCAGCTGCAGGGTGCGGATTACAACCGTATTCTGGTCTACCTGAACCCCAGCCTCCAGAGCGGGGATGAAATGTATGAGTTCACGGACCAGATGCGCACCATCGCCCGGAAGTATTACCCGGACGGCGACATCTATCTGGCGGGCGACGCCACCAACGAGTATGACTTCCAGAAGTCGTTTGCCATCGACAACATCGTGGTCAGCGTGGTCTCCGTGCTGATTGTCCTGATCGTCCTGCTGTTCACGTTCCAGTCAGTGGCAATGCCCATCCTGCTGATCCTCGTCATCGAGGGCGCGATCTGGGTCAACTTCTCCATTCCCGCTTTTATCCACACGCCGCTGTACTTCATGGGCTACCTGATCGTCAGCTCCATCCAGATGGGTGCAAACATCGATTACGCCATCGTCATTGCAACCCGCTACAACGAGCTGCGGGATAAGATGGACCATAAGACGGCCATGGTCGAGACGCTGAACTTTGCGTTCCCCACCATCCTCACTTCCGGCACCATCATGACGGTGGCCGGTACCCTGATCGGTCAGATGACGTCCGATGCCTGCATCGTGGGCATCGGCCAGTGCCTGGGCCGCGGTACCATTATCTCCATCTTCCTGGTGCTGTTCGTCCTGCCGCAGATCCTGCTGGTGGGTGGCAAGCTGGTGGATAAAACTTCGTTCTCCATGCATCATGTGGTGCTGCACACCAACACGGCCAGCGGCCGGGTGCGTGTCAATGGCATGGTGCAGGGCGAGGTGAACGGCTCCGTGGCCGGTACCATGAACGCCATTGTGGATGGAAACGTACATCTTACCGTTCTTTCTGGTAAAATCTCACAGGAGGTGCAGGATGAAAACGACTCCCATGCGGACGAATGAGTCTGCGGCGGGCAGCACCCGGCTGCTGCACCGCCTGACCGCTGCGCTGCTGGCACTGGTGCTGGCGGCTTCGGCGGCGCTGCCGGTATTTGCGGCCGACACCGCGCCGACGGATACCATTTACATCAACAGTGTTTCGGACCTGCTGGCCTTTGCCGACAAATGCGGCTTTGATCAGTGGTCCAAAGGCAAGACCGTGATCCTGCAGGAAGACCTCTCGCTGGAGGATACGGAGTGGGCCCCCGTTGCGTCGTTCAGCGGCGCGTTCAAGGGCAACGGCCACACCATCTCGGATGTCAGCCTCGTGGGGGCTTATTCTCCAGCCGGCTTCTTCGGCATCCTGGAAGAGGGCGGTTCCATTCAGGACCTTACCATCAAGGGTGTGGTCAATCCCGCTGGTACCCAGAAGACCGCAGGCGGTCTGGTGGGCACCAACTACGGCACCATCATCAACTGCACGTTCTCCGGTGCTGTCCACGGCGAGGAGGAGGCGGGCGGTCTGGTGGGCCGCAATGAGACGAGCGGAACCATCGACCACAGCACCTCCCGTGCCATGGTCAGCGGTGCGTATGCCACCGGCGGCATCGTGGGCTACAACCTCGGTGTCATCACCGGCTGCACCAATGTGGGTGCCGTCAACTCCGAGTATCAGGAGTCCGCCCTCGATATGGAGGGCCTCCCGGCCACCCTGCTGGAGCTGGTCAAGAAGGATATGGGCGATGACCTGAGCAATAACATCTCCAATGTCTCCTCGGATACCGGCGGCATTGCAGGCCGCTCCTCCGGCCTGATCCTCAGCAGTGCCAACGCGGGCGACGTGGGCTATGCCCATGTAGGCTATAACGTGGGCGGCATCGTGGGCCGGACCGATGGCCTGATCTCCGGCTGTGTCAACCAGGGCCTGGTACAGGGCCGCAAGGACGTGGGCGGCATTGCCGGCCAGGCAGAGCCCTATGTGGAGCTGGACCTGGACCAGAGCACCATCAACCGTCTGCGCACCGAGCTGGACACGCTGCACACCATGGTCAACGGCGCGGCCGATGACATGGACGGCAGCACCAGCCTCCTCAATACCGACCTCAACACCCTGAACTCTCAGATGGACACTGCCGTGCAGGCAGCCCGCCGTCTGCAGGAGCAGGGAGGCGATTACTTTGACGAAGTGGCGGACGAGGTGGACCGCACGGGCGACCTCATCTCCGATACATTTACCCGGCTGGAGCCCGTGATGGATACGGGTGTCGACGCACTGGATCAGATGACCACCGCCGTGGGCCAGCTCAAGTGGGTCACCGCGGAGATGGCGGCCGAGATGCTGACCGCCTCCACGGCACTGGCCAAGGCTTCTTCCGGCGCGCACAAGGCCAGCGACGCGCTGGATTCCAGCAAACAGGGTCTGGAGCAGATCAGCAAAGGCCTGGATGATCTGATCGCCTCGCTGCCGGGCAAGGACGACAGCGGCCTGAGCAGCGCCATCAGCACCATTCTGGGCGGTTATTCCAGCGTGTCCGGTGACGCGGTGGACGATCACATCAAAACAGCCATCTCCCTGCTGCAGGTAGCGAATTCCGCCATGAGCATCCTCTCGTTGGGCTCCGGCATGAGCGGCCAGATGAAGCTGCTGACCACCGGCCTGGGGCTGCTGCGGAGCGCCACGCTGCTGGCCGATGACGGCCAGCTGGCTTCCGCCGGCAAGCAGGTCACCCGCGCCGTGGGCAATATGGCAGGCCTGGCCACGCAGATCGGCGCGCTGCTGGGCAACACCGCCAACCTCGTTTCGGAGCAGGGCAATCCCCAGATGGCTTCTGCCCTTACCAGCATGTCCGGCGCACTTGGCAATGTGGGCGACCGGCTGGGCAATCTGGAAGATATTCTGGATAAGCTGGGCTTCAACACCGGCAACATCAGCTCCGGCAAGGCCTCCATTCAGGCGGGTCTGGATTCCCTGAGCGATGCCGCACAGGATCTGGGCAAGGCTGCGGATGATTTTGACAAGTCTCTGGATATCCTCAAGACGGATTCCGCCCTCACCAGCGCAACGCTGGGCCACATGTCCGCCAGCCTCGGCATCATGGCGGAGGGTATGAGCGGCCTGACCAGCATGACCAGCCAGGCGGCGGATATCGTCCACTGGCTGGCGGAGCAGGATCCCATCCATGTGCCGCGCCCCTCTTCTGAGATGACCGCGACCAAGGATGAACTGTTTGACGCTGTGACGAACATGACCGACCAGATGAGCACCCTCAACCGGGATATGCTCTCGGCCAGCAACACCCTCACCAGCAACCTCCGCTCCATCAACGACCAGATCAATGTGGTCTCCAACCTGCTGCTGGATGCTGTGGAAGAGATCAGCGACCCCGGCAGCAAGAACATCTTTGAAGATGAGTCCGAGAACCTGACGGCCCAGAACGAGGGCAAGATCGAGGGCTGCACCAACCGCGGCACCGTGGAAGCCGACATGAATGTGGGCGGCATCGCGGGTACCATGGCGGTGGAGAACACCCTTGACCCCGAAGACGACGATAAGGATGAGAACCGTTCGCTCCTGCGCACTGAGTACACCATCAGCGCGGTGGTGATGAACTGTGTCAACGAGGGCACCGTTACCTCCAAGAAAGAGGCGGCAGGCGGCATCTGCGGCGAGATGGATCTGGGCTACATCACGGGCTGCGAAGCTTACGGCAAAGTGGATGGCAACAACAAGGTGGGCGGCATTGCAGGCCGTTCCTCCGCAAAGCTGATCTCCAACTGGGCCAAGTGTGAGCTGACCGGCAGCAAGTACATTGGCGGCATCGTGGGCCAGGGCGCGGACAGTGTCCTGACCGGCAACAGCTGCATCATCAAGGATAACCGCGCCATGGTGGATATCCATGAGCCGGACGATGACGGGGATGACTCCGAAGTGGCCCTCTCCACGAGCAGCAGCAACACCGACGGTCAGTATTGGGGCGCCATTTCCGGCGGCCAGGATGGTACGTTCACGGGGAACCTGTTTGTCTCCGATACCCTGCGCGGCGTTGACCGCATCAGCCGTGCCGGTCAGGCAGAGCCCATTGACTACGATACCATGCGGGCACTGGAGGGCGCGCCCAAGGGCTTCCAGAAGCTGACGCTGACCTTTATGGCCGACGGCCACATCGTGGACCAGCGCACCTTTACTTACGGTGCATCGTTTACTGAGGCGGATTACCCCGAGCTGCCCCAGAAAGACGGTTACTTTGCCGAGTGGAACACCCCGGTGCTGGATGACCTCCATCTGGACACCGTGGTCACGGCGCTGTACACCTCTTACATCCCGGCACTGAAGAGCATTGATGTCCGCATCAACGGCCGTCCGATCTTCTATGTAGATGGCCTGTTTGGCGGCTCCAATGCCCTGAGCGTTACCTCCCAGACGCCGTCCGGCGTGGCCAATGCCACCGAGCAGTGGCTGCTGGACTTCTCGGACGACGGGCAGGAGACCCACACCATTCGCTATCTGCCGCAGGGCAAGCAGGGCAGCGTCTATGTCCAGCAGGATGGCAAATGGATCAAAGTGCCTACCGATACCTTTGGCAGCTACATCACCTTTACGGCTGCCGGGACCGAGATCATCATGGCCTTTGTGCCCAAGGGCATCCCGCTCTGGGAGCTCTGCGGCGGCACGGTAGCCGCGCTGCTGGTGGCAGCATTCCTCGCACGGAAGCTGATCCACAAGCGTAAGGCCCGTAAGGCCAAAAAGAACGCTGCCCCCGTGGAGGAACTGGATACGCCGATTGAATCGGACGACCAGAGCACCGAGCAGCACACCAAATAAAAACCAGCCCTTGGGCTGAAACGGAAAAGGCTCCGGGCCTGCCTCCCTGTGAAAGGGGAGTGCAGGCCCGGAGCCTTTTTTGCGGATACGGAAAACGTGTCAGACGCTCTTTTTGTAGACGATAAGGGAAACGATGGCGGAGAGCACTTCCGTGGCCCAGAACGCGTTCCAGACGCCCACAGGGCCAAACTGTCGGCAGAGCACCCAGGCCAGCGGCATGATGAAGACGATGTAGCGGCACAGGGAGATCACCAGCGACTGCGTGCCCTTGCCCAGACCCTCCAGCGCGCCGGAAGAGGTGGTGGAGATGGCGGAGACCACAAAGCCCAGGCAGATGATCCGCAGAGCAACTTTTCCGGCTTCCACCGTCTCCGGGGTAGAGGTAAAAAGCCGCATGAGAGGCTCCGAGGCCACCAGACAGCCAAGGGTGCCCGCTGCCATGATGGCGGCGCTCAGGATGAGGGTGATCTGGTAGAGCTGGCGTACCCGTTTGTGCTCCCCGGCACCGTAGTTGTAGCTGATGAGGGGACGCATTCCCTGCACGATGCCGTTGGCGGGCAGGTAGAGGAATGTCTGTAGTTTGTAGTAGATGCCCAGCACCACCACATAGCTGCCCGAGAACGCGGCCAGCAGGCTGTTGAGGAACGTGACCAGCAGAGAGGGAAGCGCCAGGTTGAGGATGGCCGGGATGCCGATGGAGTAGAGCCGGGTGTCCAGCTCTTTGTCCAGCTTCAGGCAGGCGCGGCGCAGCCGGACGGGCAGCTCCGTGGAAGCGTACACCACGAGGTAGACACCAGTGCTCAGTGCCTGGCCGATACCGGTGGCCAAAGCCGCGCCTGCAATGCCCATGGCAGGGAACGGCCCGATGCCAAAGATGAGCAGCGGGTCCAGGATGATGTTGCCCACACAGCCCACGATGAGGGCTACCATGGTCACTTTCATCCGGCCCACGGACTGGAAGATCTTCTCAAAAGCCAGGGAGGCCATGTTGACCGTGGCAAAGCCAAACACGATGCGGGAATAGGTCAGGCCCATGGAGAGCACTTCGACATCCGTTGTAAAGCGCCCCAGGAAAGACGGCATGATGGCAATGGCAATGGCCGAGCCGAGGATGCCGTGCAGCAGGGAAAATGCCATGCCGTGGGTAGTGGCCTGATCGGCTTTTTCGTGCTCCCCGGCACCCAGGCAGAGGGCCACCAGTGCATTGATGCCGATGCCAAAGCCGATGGCAATGGCGTTGAGCAGGTTCTGCACCGGGAAGACCAGCGAGAGGGCCGTCATGGCGGATTCGTTGATGCGGGCCACAAACAGGCTGTCCACAATGTTGTACAGCGAGTTGACCAGCATGGAAATGACATTGGGCAGCGCCATGGACATCAAAAGCGGGAAGACCGGGCGCTCTTTCATAAAGGTGTTGTTCACAGAAGAAATCTCCTTTCATCGGGTGGGGGCTGCAGAGATTTGGACGCAAAAAAGCCACACAATGGCTTTTGCACCATTGTGTGGCGAAAAATAGCTTGATACTGTAAAAATCCACACGATATTTTAGGAGCTTTAGGATATCACAGCCGAGGCGATTTGTCAAGAGGGCAGGGCGCTCAATCCTGCATGGTCAGGTTGCCGCCTGCGGAAAGGCCCTCTTTCACGCCTGCATCGGTATAGCTGTAGGTGCCGCCTTTCCGCGCTTGGCCGGCTTTCCAGGTGCCGCGGTAGGTGGTGCCGTTGGCCCAGGTGTAGGTGCCGCTGCCGTCCCGCAGGTCGGCGGCAAAGCTGCCGGAGAACTGATCCCCGTTGGCGTAATTCACCGTGCCGGAGCCGCTGCGCTGACCATCGGCCCAGCTGCCCGTGTAGGTGCTGCCGTTGGCATACTTCATGGTACCGGAGCCGCTGGGCTGGCCGCCTGCAAAATTGCCGTCATAGCTGTTGCCGCTGGCGGTTTTCAGGGTGCCTTTGCCCTCCAGCTTGCCGTCCGTAAAGGTGCCGGTATAGACATCGCCGTTGGGTTTGGTCAGGGTGCCGGTCTGCTTGGAGCCGTCCACCTTGCCCACAAACTTGCTACCGTCGGCAAGGGTCAGCGTCTGGGTCACGTTTTCCGGGGCCGCGGAGCAGCAGCCTCCGAAGAAGCCGTGCTGGATGCACTGCTGGCCGAAGAAGCGGGCTTCTCCTCTTTTTTGCTGGAAGCGCTGGCGGCCTTGGAGCTGCTGGCTGCACTGGATGCCGCCTTGGAAGAAGCCGCGCTGCTGGCGGGCTCCTCCTGCTTGGTGGAGGGAGCGCTGGCCGGAGCTTCGCTGGCGGCGGGGGAGGAGGCAGCGGCCTCACTGGAAGAAGCTGCTTCGCTCTCTGCCGCACTGGAAGCGGCTTCACGTTCCGGCTCCGCGGCTTTGGAGCTGCTGGAAGTCTTGGCCGTTGCCGTGGGCAGGAAGAGCTCTTCCGCCGTCGGAGTGCCCCGCAGGGTGAACTGATAGGCCAGCAGGCCGCCCAGGAACGCAACCGAGAGGACAGCCACCGGGAGCAGGGGGCCAAGCTTGACGGATTTTTTCTGGGCCGTGGGTTTGTAGACCGCCTGCGGCCCCTTGGGTGCATCGACGGTGCGTACCTTGCTCAGGTCCAGCGGACCTGCCTGCAGGGCAGGAGTGTCGTCGGTTTTTTCAGGAGCGTCATCCACCGCGATCTCGATTTTGGTGGCATCGACCAGAGCCGCCCGGAATGCCTCCAGCGACGGCCAGCGGTCGGCTGCGTTCAGAGCAAGGCCTTTCTGGAGCACGTTGTTCAGCGCGTCCGGGATGTCGGGCAGGGTGCGAAGCGCCGCACCGTTCAGCCGGGCTTTGGCCGCCATGGGCAGGTGGCCGCTCAGAGCACCGAACAGGCAGGCCGCGACCGGGTAGACCTGTGCAGCCGGGGTGCGGGCACTCCAGACGTTCCAAAACTCCCAGGGCAGCAGCTGCGGGTTGGCGGCATCGGCGGCGTCCCACTCTTTCAGGGAGTGGGGCTTACCGCAGGAGAGCACTTCCCGGGCGTCTTTGCTCAGTACGATCTGCTCCGGGCAGACATCCAGATAGGTGGTTTCCGGGTCTGCCTGAGCCGAAATGGTTTGGATGGTCAGCAGCGTCAGGCGCACAGCGTCCTGCCAGGGCAGGGAACCGCCGTTTGCTGCAACGTGCTGCGAAAATGTGAGTTGTTCCACGCTGGTTCCTCCAAAGGGTGATCAAAAAGCGGCTCAGCCGTAAAGCTGGCTCATCAGAGCCGCCCGCCGGGCGCTCTTCTGGCTCTTGTAACTGCTCATGGCCTGGTCTGCCAGGGCGGTGCTCTGGCCGTTGGCCTTGAGCACCGAGCGCATCTGGCTCACAATGCGGTTGACCTCACTGTCGCAGGAGGCCTGCAGGGCCGAGAGCTGGCCGGCTTTGGACATGCAGATGGCAATTTTGCGGCTGCGGGTCTGCTGCTCCGGCGGCAGAGATTTATACTCTGCCTTGGCGGAAGCAATGCAGGCATTCAGACCGCCTTCCGCCCGGCCTTTCACGGCATAGAGCTGCTGGACCAGTGCCTTGACTTCGCCCTCATAGGCGGCCTCCGAGAGGCTGGCATTGCCGGAAGTGCCGGTGCTGCCGGAGGCAGCACTGCTCTGGGCGGGCGTTTCTGCATCGGCCTGTGCCTCACGGGAAGCAGCGTCCGAAGAAGCTTCGCTCTCTGCAATGGCAGAAGCGGAAGTCTCGTCCGCAGGGGAGCCATTGGCCGCGCCGCCGCTCTGAGCGGCATCTGCCGTGGTGCCGACGGGCTCCACGGTGATGACGCCGGGCAGGTCGGCCAGTGCATCCAGGGTCAGCTCACCGCTGATGAGCTGGGAAAGTTCGGTATCCGAGATGGTGACCACCTCCCGCGTGCTGCTTTCGGCTTCCAGGATGGTCTCATCCAGCGGAGCCGTGCGGGCCTTGACGTAATTGCTCACCGGCACGAGCCAGAAGCCGATCACGGCAGCCAGGACCGCGCCCACAGCCAGAAGCACGAGCTGAAAAATTTGTTTCTTTTGCATATACGTTACTTTTTAATTAGCCCAGGTAGCCCTTAACGTCTCTCCAGATGTGCCAGAAGCCGTAGAAGTAGCCCAGGTGTGCAATGACACCCATGTCGTCCACGTTCTTGAACCAGTTGGCAATGGGAGTGAAAGAACTCTGCTTGGCGCTGTTCCAGATGGCGTTGCGGACGTCACTCTTGACGGTGTCACGCAGGAAGTCGCCGATGAAGTAGTTGAACAGCTTCTCGTACTGAACATCGCCGCTGCCGACGATGTAGGTCTTTTCTTCTTCGGGGATCACGGCATAAGCAACAGGATAGTTCATAATAAAATTCCTCTTTTTCAAAGTTTATAATAAAAATATCGGATTTTCAATCAAAGACAAAAGATGATCAAATCCACATGCCCAGCATCTTTTTGGGCTGGTGCGGGGAGATGATGTCCAGCTCCTGGTCGTCAAACAGCTCGTCACCGTTGCGGACGATCCGGTCGGCGATCTCAGTGCCCAGAGTCTTCTGCAGCATCTGGATGCCCTCCGCCATCCGGGGCGGGCGCTTGTCCGGGGAGTGGGTGTCCGTGGAGAGCACATGTACGAGCCCCCACGAGATAAATTTGCAGAGCTTCTTGCGGAGCTTTGCATCTTGCAGCAGGGCCCCGGCGTTGATCTGCGCGTAAGCACCGGCGGCCACCCACTCATACAGCAGGGTGGGGTCGTCCAGCACATAGGGGTAACGCTCAATGTGCGCGATCAGCGGCAGGATGCCCTGTTCCTGCAAAGCGTACAGGGTCTGCTTGATAAAATGAGGCTTATGGGTGGTGGGAAACTCAATGAGCATGTAGGCGGTGTCGCCCATGCAGAGGGCCTTGGCGTCCAGCTCACAGAGCTTGGGAGAAAAGTAAACTTCGCTGCCCAGCTTGAACCGGAAGTCCATCGGCTCTTCTTTCAGTGCCTCGGTCAGCCGCGCGTAGGCGGCGGCACGCTCTTCCAGAAAAGCTTCCACCGTGGTGCGCTCGCTGTTGAAATGGCTGGTGAACGCGATGTTGCGCACGCCGTCCTCATACTCCTTGTGGAGCAGCTCCAGCGAGACCGAGACATCTTTGGCACCGTCGTCAATACCGGGCAGGATATGGCAGTGCAGATCAGTCATGGTTCGTTACCCTTTCGGCTGGCTTTGCGTGCTTTCGCTTTTCCGGGCTTTGCGATGCCGCCGGATCCATCTGGGGGGGGGTACCGTAGGAGTAGCCGTAGCTATAATAGTTGTAAGCGTAGTTGGAGCCCTTGAGCGCCGTCTTGGCGTCATAGCGGGTCAGCACGGCACCCAGCACTTTTACGCCGGTGTCTTTCAGCTTCTTGACAGCGGCCTCCACGGACTCGGCCGGGGCGTAGCTGGAACGAACAACAAACAGGGCACCGTCCACCTGATTGCCGATGACCGCCGCGTCTGTCACCATGGAGATGGGAGGCGCGTCAAAGATGACATAATCAAAAGTGGCGCGCAGCTGCTGGATCATCTGCTGCATCCGGGCCGAGCCCAGCAGCTCCGAGGGGTTCGGAGGGGGCGTGCCGGCGGGCAGGAACGTGATCTTGAACTGCTCCAGCCGCAGCAGAGCCTCTTCCAGCTTGCACTGGTTGGAGACAATATTGGAGACGCCTTTCACATTGTGACCGGCTTTCAGGTATTTGTGCAGCACGGGCTTGCGCAGGTCGCAGTCCACCAGGACTACATTTTTGCCGTCTTCGGCCAGGGTCAGGGCCAGGTTGACCGAGACGTTGCTCTTGGCCTCTTCCGGCATGGTACTGGTGACCACAATGGCGCGGGCTCCGGTGGAGCTGGTCAGAAAGTTCAGGTTGGTGCGCAGGGATTTGTAAGCTTCTACATACGCAAAGGGCATTCCTTTCTGGGAGATCAGCTGCAGGGAGCGCTGGCCGGGGTCAGAGTTTTCAATTTTCGGTTTGAACGGATTCCACATCTTACATCACACCTCAGGGATAAAGCCCAAAACAGGGAGGTCCAGCTTCTTCTGAACATCTTCGTCGTCTACAATGTAGTTGTGCAGCAGGTGGTTGACCACCAGCAGAGCGCAGGCCGCTACCATACCGGCCAGAGCGCAGAGCAGCATGGTCTTCTTGGTCTGGGGATAGACAGGCGTGGTGTCGATCTCCACGTCGCTCACTGCCTTGCAGGAGCCCGCCTCGACCTTTTCCACGATCACGTCCGGCGCGACCTCCGCGATCGTCTGCGCGATCTTGCCCGCCAGGCCCGGGTTCTCATTGGTCACCGTAATGGCCATGATCTGGGTGGAGTTGACGCTGCCCACCGTGATGCTGTCTGCCAGCTGGCTGTAGGTCATGTCTAGGCCCATCCGCTGGATGACATCGTTGAGCACGAGGTTGCTCTTGATGATGACTGCATAGGTGTCGATCATGTTTTTTGCCGAGGTGATGTTGTCGGTGCTCATGGTCGTCGTGTTATCCTGCCGGGTATTGACGATCATGTTGACGGACGCCTGATACCGGGGCGTCAGCGCGAACGTGCATACCAGAAAGCTGATCACCGCCGCCACAAGGCCCACCGCCACGATCTGCAGCACATGGCTCCACAAAAGCCGCAGCAACTCGCTCAGGTCGATCACTTCTTCTTCCATTTCCATTTGTCTCATCGCCTTTCTCCGTTGAAATTACGTGGGGACATGCCTTTCGCCTCTCTAAAAATTGACGCAGAAAGACAAAGGCCCTAACACCCCATCTAATTTTAAACGGTATGTCCCCACAATTCAAGCAAAATTGGAAAAAAAACCGGAATATGCAAAAGATTGGCGAAATTTACAAACGGAAGTAAAACTCTGGCGATGATTTTGGAGCGGATACCGTGCAGGGGTGGAACAGAAACCTGACCGAAGTTGTAAAATGCGGCTGCCCGACAGGAACAGAATTTCTCCGGGCAAAAAAGGACCCCTGCAACGGGTACCGGGGATATTCCGGCACAAATTGCAGGGGAAACGCGTTCGGCGCTCAGCCGTAGAGTTTGCTGGTGAGGGAAGAGACCATTTCGCTCTTCTGGGCCTTGTAGGCAGCCAGTGCCTCGTCGGCCAGGGCGGTGCTCTGGCCGTTCTGGGTCAGCAGGGCGCGCATCTGGTTTACGATGTCGTCCACCTCTTTGTCACAGGAAGCCTCCATGGCTTTCAGCTCACTGGCCTTGCCCATCACGATGGCGATTTTGCGGCTCTTGGTCTGCTTGGCGGCAGGCAGAGCCTTGTACTCTGCCGTGGCCGACTGGATGGTGTTGTTCAGGCTGCTCTCGGCCCGGGCCTTGACGGCGTAGAGCTGGTTGATGAGAGCCTGCAGCTGCTGCTCATACTCCGGCAGGGCAGTGGTGCTCCCCGTGCCGGGGTCAGCAGCCTCGGCGCGCTGCTGGGTCAGCTGCTCCAGCGTGGTGCTGCCGGAGACGAGTTCCTGCAGCTCGGAGGAGGTCAGGCTGCCCAGTACCTCGGTCTGCTGGCTGGCAGAGGGAGTCCCGGCGGAAGTGTCCTGCTGGGCGGTGCTCT
>ENA-OURU01002222-OURU01002222.1-human-gut-metagenome-genome-assembly--contig:-NODE-2222-length-19852-cov-2.336314_pt1 | contig 19852 bp, 17 predicted proteins | sample MGYA00242137_ERZ509064 | MGnify/ENA primary metagenome ERZ509064 (study PRJEB26280, sample SAMEA2338777) | human gut metagenome | biome: human gut; feature: human-associated habitat; material: faeces...
GTCGTCTTGGTGCCCTCCGTCGTCGTGCCGTAGGTCTTATATTTCGGTGTCGTGTAGGTTGCCGCCGATGCCTGCGTGCTGCCCGCGCCGAAAATCGCGCCGACCGCCGCGAGTGCGAGCAGCAGGACAAGGCACAAAAACAGCGTTATCCGTTTATAAAAAGTTGCTTTCACGTTTACCTCCGTTTTTTTAGTTTTTGATTTGTTCATCCCCTACGATCCTTGAAACCTCAAAGAGTTTTTTTGAAAGTGTATCCAAATCCGATATGAGGTGTTCAAAGTTCTGTGCGGCCGCGTGGCGGGCCGCTTCTTCGACAATGGTCTGCGCTTGCCGGAAACAGTGCCGGTCGATTGCCTGTAACAGTTCAATCTGCTTTTCTTCCGATAAAATTTCATTCGTAATAAGCCGCTCGGCCTCCCCTTTCAGCATCTCGGTCGCTGCGGAGATCTGCCGCTGCATATTGATTTCCGTTGCGCGTTTTCCTCCCGCCGGACGCGCGGAGCGACCGTTTCGTTCCGCTTTTTCATGTCGTAGAAAATCTTTTCTTCGTCAAAGTATCTGCCCACGCCCAAACGCTGCAACGTCTTTTCAAGTGTATAAGCCGTAGCCGCATAAGAGGGGGTAAAGTCTGAACGGATCGGCTGATACCCGAACACCGTTACAATCGCGTGTCCCATATCGCCGGGGCGGTTGAGCTGCGAAAGTTCGGACGGATATATCAGCGGGCGTTCCTTTATGCTCGCGTTGGAATTTATATCGTCCGCTTTGACCGTGTTGTAGCCGACGTTTCGGGTTATGACCGAGAAGTTCCCGCAACGCTTGGAAAATTCCTCTACCGTCTTGTAGTCGCTCGTGCCGATGAACATCTGAATGTTGCAGTTGCTCTTGATAATGTCCGCCACTTTTTCGTCGTACACTTTGGCAAGCTGCGCGTAAGACTGTATCACAAGGCAGAGCCAAAGATTGCGCGAGCGTCCGACCGTTACCATTTGCTCCATTTTGTGTATGGGCGGGAGATTGCCGAATTCGTCCATGAGAAAGTACACGGAGCGGGGCAGCGACAGATCGGGGCAGGTGTTCGCTTTGGCGACGAGCTCCTTATACGCTTGCAGCAATACCATTGCCGCGAGCGTGTGCCGCGTTTCTTTCTCGTCCGGTATCTGCAAAAATAACGCGATAGGCTTTTCCGCCATATCCGAAAAGGTTATCTCGTTCGCGGACGTGAGCGAGCATAGCGAGAGGTCGGCAAAGATATTGAGCTTGTCGAACATGGTGGAAAGGTAGCTGCCGCGCGTCTTGTCCGCGGAATCGAGTACCTGTTTGGAAAGCGACAATGCCTTCGAGAGCGGGCCGCGGTTCTGAAAATACCGCATGAGTTCCGCGCAGTCGTCCTCCGTGTTCGTGGCGATTTTCATAAGGTTGTAGAAGTTGTACTTCTCCTTTGTCATGCCGAGCGCGGGGTTCGCGCTATCCTCTAACATAGCGATTGCTATGGCGAGAATAAAGTTCTTCGCGCCGCTCTCCCAAATCGGCTCGTTCTTGTTCGTAATCGGGCAAAGCACGGTTATCATATCGTGCAAGTCCTCGTAAACTTGGTCGAAAAGCCATTGCTTTTTGACTTGCAGGGCCGATTGCAGTTCTTCGGGATCGTTGTATAGTTCGCCTTCAAATACCCACCCGCCGCGTTCCTCGTCCGCCGTTACTTCCTCGTCAATGTGCAGCATACGCTGATAATTCAGGAACGGGCGTTCGAGCGGGTTCCATCGCACCGAGTTGTACGGGTTGCGCAGATCGAGCACTTTGACCGTGTAGCCTTTGTCCGCAAGCGATATTGCGTGCAGGGCGTACAATTCGCCCTTCGGATCGGAGATAAGCATGGACGGCTTCGCCGCGCTCTGCGAGAGTATCTGCACGGTGGGGTTGATGAACGTGGTCGTGTAGAGTAGGAAAATGCCGCCTTATCACATTTCTGTAACAGGTTTGCATAGTCCCCTCTCAGAACCGTACTTACCCCTTTCAAGGTATACGGCTCGCCATTACAACTAATCATTATGTGAACTCCTATTGTGGATTTTATCGTGACAACTCTTGCATAGCACTATTGTTTTTCGCCGTTTGGCTATCATCACTTTTTCCCATAAAGCTTTTCCTTTAAGGTTTTTTACCTTGTTAACATGATGAATTTCATAATACTCTGCTTCGCTTGTCCCGCATAACTCACAGACTTTTGCCGACAGTCGGCGTTCGAGGGTCGTTCCTATGTATCCGTGCAACATTTTGCTTGTATTCGGCAAATTATCACTTGCTATGGTTACATTTCTACAATCCGAATGTTTGGCAAGATAACAACGTTTCTTTCCCGTCTTCGTTTCATAGGGAATCCCCCATTTTCCGTTACCGTCTTTGTACTTCACTTTAACCTTACCGCAATTGCTTCTAAGTTTATGCGCAAGAGTCTTTAAGCAACTGTATGCATTGTACTGCGATACGATTTCAAGCTCTGTACATCTTAATAAGGCTGCTCGGCTTACAGGTACGATTTCTCCGCTTTTACGCTGTTGGATTATTTTTTTGTCAAACAGAAACTTCATGATTTTATCTTTCTGCGGTATTAAGAGTTCTGTTTTATTATTCAGCGTCCGCATTGTGACATTTCCTTTGCTTCCTCGTTTGACACTATCATTACGTCTTACTCGTATGTCAAATCCTAAAAACCTTGCACGTTCGCTGCTATGAGTAATCAATGTTTTTTCATCACTCATTTTCATTTTCAGTTCACAAGCTATGAAGTCCGACAGTTTTTCTTTAATCCAAACACAATCCTCTTTACTGCCATTCACACCCATGATAAAGTCGTCCGCGTAACGGATATATTTAATTTTCTTATCCGTTTGCTTCTTACAAGGCGTTTTCAGCAATTCTTTTTTCAGCAATTTATATTTTTCTATCAACTTTGCCCGTTCTTCCTGTGTAGCAATCTTAATTTCTTTTGATGTCTTATAAAGTTTATGTTCGATTGCCCTATATTCAGGTGCTCTGCGTGCGTCAGGCTGAGAAAAGAAGTTTTTTGAGAGTTGTGCTACAAACTTATCTAACTCGTGCAGGTAGATATTTGCAAACAACGGCGATATAATTCCGCCTTGCGGCGTTCCGCTGTATGTGGAATTATACTTCCAATCTTCCAAATATCCCGCCTTTAACATTTTCCAAATAAGTTTAATTAGTCTTGCGTCTTTGATTTTGTTGCCGATGTAACCGACCAGTTTGCCGTAGTCAATATTATCAAAACAACCTTTAATATCGCCCTCTATAAACCAGCGTGCGCCGGTAAATTCATTTTTCAAGCTTTTAAGGGCTGTATGACAACTTCGATTTGGTCTGAAACCGTGTGAGCAATCTAAAAAAATCGGCTCGTATACGGCTTCCAAAATCATACGCAATACTTCTTGGACTAATTTGTCTGTAAACGTCGGGATACCCAAAGGGCGCATTTTTCCGTTAGACTTTTTAATATATACTCGTCTGGCAGGCTTCGGCTGATAGGTTTCTTGCGCAAGGGAGTCAATAATATTCTTTATTTTTTCCTCACCGAAACCGTCCGCCGTATCATTATTTACGCCTTTTGTAGCCGCGCCTTGATTTGCATACAAATTTTGATACGCAAGATAGTACAAATCTTTCCGAAGCATATAGCGGTATAACCGTGTAAACACCTCGTCCTTATTTTGTTCAGAGTTCTTTCTGATTTTCTTCAAAATCTCCATTGTTGGTTGCATTTCTGCCATTTGAGGTATTCCTCCCTAAGTCATTTTTGATTTTGAAATCGTTGTAACTGCTGCCCTTCGCCATGTAGTTGGATTTCCCAACCTCGGACTACTATGACAGCTCCGTTGCCATGCAGAATATTCAGACGCTTAACGCCATAGTTCAAAAAGCCATCTCTTTTTAAACTTTCCTGTTTAGGCAATCCCCAGTTAGCATAGTGAGTAGGTAATTTTGGATTGTCGGATAGGTTTTCGTTTCTTGACTACGGGGTCTCCCGCGTGTTACGCAAGTTTGTCGATAACCAAATGTATGGCAAAACTATACATTTGTACTTTGCGTCAGAGGTTACAGATACTTTCCTCCGTCAAGGCTCAGAATTGAAACTCGAAACTCACCTTCAACAATTACAGTTTTATCCTTATATCCATTTAACATTGCGGTTCAGTTGCACCATATTATCTTAGGTGACTTACCGCTTTCCTGTCGTGCTTTGTTCCCGTGTCAGCTTTCACCTTTCGGTTAAACAGGTTGTTTGCCGCGTTATCATACGGCACAGTTCCTACACTGTTTCTCACTACGCCCTATCTGGGCGCACCTTGCCGCTGCCCGTCGTGCCGATTATCATGGTGTGCGCGTTCTTCGCAAAGTGTATCTCATATTTGCCCTTTCGTTCGACGGCGCGGATAGGGATGCCGACGAGGTTGGTTTTCGGCAGTTCCGCATAACTGACTTTGGCGTAGTTTTTCTCCACTTCCTCGTCCGTCTGAAAATGCGCTTGTTCGAGGTTCGCCGCAACGTCGTTGTCGCGCTCGTCGCCCTGTATGATTTTCTTGCTGTTTTTCAGCCAATAGTGCTTGTAATAATAGGCGAGCACTACGGTCAGAGCGATCACCGAGAGCAAAAAGGCGTAGAGATAGGTCTTTCCGTCCACGAGCAGGTTTATATCGGCGCGGAATTTGAAGTTATAGGTAAACAGACAATTGAGAAAAAAGCCCGCCACAAACGCCACCGCGAGGGTGCAACCCGCTATAATGAGCGGCTTTTTCAGTTTGGCAAACAGTTTATTCCATTTCATCTTTCTCCATTTCCTCTTGGTTCGCAGCGTCCGCGCGCGCTTCTTCGAGTTTGCGCAGGTATTCCTCAAAGAAGTACATGGAATCCACTTGCAGGGCCGCCTGCATTTCCATACCTTTGGCAAGCACACTCATGGCGGTCTTGCGGCGGATCCGCTTGCGGGCGAGCCGTCCTTTCGCGGGGCGTTCGCGGCGGCGGTAAATACGGACGTAGTTCAATATTTGGTTGCCCAAACGACGGTACATATCGTCCAGATAAGTGTCCGATTTCATGTACTGCGGCCAAAACACTTCGGGTATCTGCTGGCGTATAAGAATTTCCTGTGTTCTGTCGTCGTGCCTTTTTGCCTCGGCGCAGAAGTTCACAAAAGCCTTATACCACTTGCGGTTTGACTTGATTGCCGTATCCACGATTTTGTCGATGAGCGGCTTTAACGGGCGCATATTCTCGCTGTCGTAGGAGATGCGGCCGCTCGGCGGCAGTTTGTCTACAAGGTCGAGTATCTGTTCCTGAAAGGCGTTGTTGTAGCGAATAAGGCTGTCCTTTGAAAACAGTACCTCTTTGGACAGGTTGGTTGCCTCTTTGCGGGCGATCCGCAACTCTGCGGATATGTCCGTCAGGTTCTGCTCAACGTGTACCTTAAACCGCCGTATGCACTCTTGGTTGATTTTTCCGTGCGAAAATTGCAGTTCCTTCGAGCGTTGGCGTATCCGTGTAGGCGCATTTTCAAAAAAACTAATGTGGATATGGCGGTGCTTTTTGTTCGTGTGCAGAGCCGCAAACCAAGTGATATTGTCCGGCTTAAAGCCCGCGTCTTTGAGAAAACGCGGCATTTCGCGCTTCATCATCTCATAGGCTTGCTCGTAGTCGTTGCAGTACCGCTGACCGAATTCGGGCTGAAAGGTCAAAAGACAGTCCCAAATAATGCTTTTGGTTTTACGCAAGTTTTGTCGGAGTTTCTGTTTTCCCCTGCTTGTCAGTAAACCGTTTTTGTCGAACACGCCACAGCTCTTTTCTTCATCGCCCGCATAAGAGATATAATCCGTCTTCTCTTTCGAGCCTTTGTCCATATACTTCATATAGTCGTCCGCAAGCCGGCTTGAATAGAATTGACGGTTTCCGCCGTATTTCTCCGTTAAAACGGACGATTTTGCGAGATCTTCCTCATTTTGTATGTATTTGATTTTACAGTTGACATTCGGTACACTCATTTATTCCCGAATTTTTGTTCGAGTGTGAGGATGATTTTTGCAAAGCGAACGGGCAAATCGTCAAAAAATCCGTCCTCTACTTTGCGCGGCAAAGGCGGAGAACCCGAAAGTTCGCCCAAGTTCATGTTATAGAGCGATGCGAGCAGTTTTTCCATTACCGCGATATGTATATCCACTTTCTGCCCCTGTACTTTCAGGAATTTACCCGTTTCGTCGGTAATGCTTTCGATCTTCCGCATTTCCTCATACAGTTTGTCCAAAGCCATTGCAGGCGGAACCGCAGCAGTCGCCGGCGTAGTGGGCGGAGTTGCGTTCAAAGCGTCTACGCCGAGGCGGATAAGACAGGTCATGAATTCGTTCTTATTTCGGAATTCCTTTGAATGGGCTTTGTAGAGATTCCCGATTTCGACCACAAGGTCTGGATCGTAGAGCCGGATCGTGTACTTCATTTCAAAATTGCTCATTCCGCGTCCTCCTCTTTTGTTTCGCTTTCTTCTTCCGTATAGGAATCTTCTGATTCTTCCGCAAGAGGATTTTCCGCTTCTGTGGCTTCCCAGTCGATATAGTGCTGCGCGATCACGCCGCGAAAGTAATAGACAAACTTCCTCGCCGTATCGTAACCGACACGTTCGCCCGCAAGCAGCTTGTCCGCCTCGCTTTGCTCAACGCCCAAACGCCGTGCAAAATCCTGCGCCGTCAGATTCTCCGATTCCAGATAGGAGCGGAGTTTTTCTTTGTTTGCTACCATTTTTTGACCTCCGGTTTATTGAGAAGTTTTTCCTCTCATATATCCGTGGACAAAATCGCATCAAAATCGGCTATTTTTCAAAAAAATTTTTGAAATTCTTTTTTGCGCCCATTCCAAACGCCGACGAACCGACCGCTCGTCGATATGTAACATGGCGGCGATCTGCACTTTTTTGTAGCCTTTGATATGAAACAAAATATAGACTTGCCGTTGTTTTTCGGTCAGACACGAAAGAATCTTCTGATACCGTTCGCGTCGCTCCTCTTTTGCTACGAGCGTTTCCAGCGGATCAGGAGTCTCCGACGGCAGATCGTAACCGTCCTCCCCAAATTTTTCCAGCGATAAATTTTTCACGCAGCGAAGTCCCGCCCGTTCTTTTTGTTTCATCTCTTTCCAATGCAAAGCCTGTTCCCGCACAAGTAAGAATTCGTATTCTCTCTTGAACTCTTCTGTAACCTCCACTTCTTCCGAATGTCCGTCCGCAAAAGTGTACTTGATTGTTGCCATTGTTCCGATCCTCCGTAACGATTTTTTGAATCGCCACCGAGCAATCGGGTAGCCGGCACAATCGGCAAAGAAATTGCCCGATGGCCAAGCGTCCACCGGGCATTGCCCTTTTATATAAAATCCTCCTTGACCGCGTTTGAACAAAACGCTTTCAAAGAGGATGTTTTGTTTATAGTGCGAGTAAAACAAAAAAGCCCGACAAAGAACAAACCTCTTTATAAGGTTCTATTCTTTGTCAGGCTCATAACCGTCCGAGATGTCTGCTGCGGTTTTCAACTTCTCTCACGACAAAAATTATTCAGTTTTCCCGAATGCCTCTATCGTATCCATAATTACCTTCTTCTGTCGTATATCGAGTTGTTTCCATCGGGAAAGCAGCTGAATTTCTTCGCCTGTAAGTTTATTTTCATCCACGTCAAACAAAAGCGCGGCAAGCGGCTTGTCCAACGCATAGCACAAACTCTCCAAAGTATCCAACTTTGGCATTGTGCCACGCGATACCCAGGAATGAAACATACTATGTGACACTCCCGCCATATCGCACAATTTATTTTCCGTCCAGCCCTTTTCTTCTCGCCAAACGCTTATTTTGCTGTACAGTTCCTTTGAATTCAGCATAGCATTCCACCTCTGTATATAGTTTACTTCAACAAAAGCGGAATTATATCAACCTATGCAATTCACAATTTCCACATTTATGGAAACATAAGAAAAGCACTGCCCTTTATGGGGCAGTGCCTTCCTTTGTTTTCCGTTGTTGTACGTATTGTTTCTATTAGATTAACAGTTACAATATCGTTGACAATTTGAATATGTACTAAATTCTTACACCGTGCGCAACGAATGTCCGCCTGCGTTCCGTTTTCACCTTTTATCAGTTTGTGAGCGCAAACAGGACAGTTTGCATAGTATTTCATCTGTATTCTCCTCTCATTTTAACCTTTAACGGCTCCGCCGGTCACGCCTTCCACATAATATTTCTGCATGAACATAAAAAGCAATACAATCGGCACGGCGACAAGTATAGAACCGGCTGCGAATGACGTAAAATAGGTACTCTTACGGCTCGGTTCCAGCAGTTCAAACAGCCCTATCGCCACGGTATAATTTTCGCGATTCGTTCCCATGATCACTTTTGCGAAGATAAAATCTGACCACGGCGAGATAAAGGCCATTAGAGCGGTATATACAATAATCGGCTTTGACAGTGGGAAAATAATCTTCCAAAACACCTGCCAATTCGTAGCCCCGTCCAGCCTTGCAGCCTCATCCAACGTTTTTGAAATCGTATCAAAGAAACCTTTGGCGACATAGAAACCAAGCCCTGATCCGCCCGCATAGACAAGCACGAGAGAGATGAGCTGCCCATCCAGCCCGAATGCTTTCAATATGTAATAGACGGCTATCATCGACATAAATCCAGGGAACATATTGAGGATGAGTGCTATTCGCATAAACGGTTTTCTCGCCTTAAATCGAAATCGGCTCATCGAATAGGCGACCATTAAAACAAGGATTGTAGAAAGAACACAAGACAGCACCGCCACAAGCAAGGTATTCCCAAACCAACGACCAAACATCGTTTCCTGAAACAATCGTTTGAAATTATCCAGCGTCAGTTCTTCCGGGAAAAATGTATAGGTAATTGCGCCGGGTTCTTTACGGAACGCCTGTAAAATTATCCATACGATCGGTACCAGCCATATGACAGATAAGAGAATGAGCGTAATTTCAGCGATAACATTTCCCGCAATCCGCCGTCTTTTCATACTCTTTTTCATTGGAAATCCTCCTCTTTTTTTACCGCACTCGAACGCGAATATGCGAGCAGCGAAAACACCGCACAACAAATAAAGGTATAGATCCCTATTACGGAACCGAGGTTATAATCATTCTGTTCCACCGTCAGTTTATACAGCCATGTGATAAGCAAGTCTGTCTTTCCGGCAATGTGGTAATTCGGTACAGACGGCCCTCCGGAAGTCAAAAGATATATAATGTTGAAGTTATTTATATTCCCGATGAACTGTTGGATAAGGTACGGCCCCGTTACAAATAGTACATATGGCAGCGTTATACTTGCAAACAGCCGAACAGGACTTGCCCCGTCGATTTTCGCTGCCTCAAATAAATCTTTCGGAATGTTCATCAATATTCCTGTTGTGATCAACATGGTGTACGGAACACCGATCCAAAGATTTACGACAAGCACACTGATACGCGGTAAGATTGCATTATTTGATACATCCGTTAAAAATCCTATTCGTTCGTCAATGATTCCCCACTCCAATAAAAGTGTATTGAGAGGGCCGTCAATATGCAGGAAGTTATTCATTGTCAATAGCGTTATAAATTGCGGAATTGCTATCGTCAATACAAATATGGTTCTGAATATCGGCCGTCCTACAATCCCCTTTTTATTGATGAGCAATGCCAGCAATATCCCTGCGAAATAACAACTTATTGTAGCACAGAATGCCCAAACAAGCGTCCAGCCGAGAACAGGGAAAAACGTTCCTGCAATCTGTGCGCTCTTAAAAACTTTACCGAACATTTCAAAGCCGATCCAATCGAACAATGACGCCGGCGGCAAATGCTCATGGTCGTAACTCGTGAATGCCATGAGAATCATATAAATAAGTGGAATAACCGTGAAAGCAAGCACGCACAGAATCGGAATGAAAAGCATCGTGCGGTATAATTTCTTGTCCAGCAAAGACATAATATCTTGTCGGAAAGTCAAGGGTTTTTGCCCTCTTTCGATACTTTTGCGTACCGCTCTTGCGGATTTAACCGTTGAAAAATATATCGCGAGGAACGCTATGACGATAAGTACTGCGCAAACGCCACATAAAAGCATCAGCAAAGAATTATCGCCGTGAATGACGAGGGGATTCCCCCATTCGTCCACTATCGGATTGCCGAATTCATCATAGCCGTTCTGCTGGGTGACGGTTCCGAGCGTGACGAGCCCGACGAGAGCCTCCCCACCAAACAATACCATTACGACAATGAAAGCAGCTTCTATGATGAAGAATAAAAGGCCTTTTATTCTTTGCCCGGCAAAGAAATTTCCTGCTCCCATTATCACATAAGACAGTTTTACGCTCCAATGTCCATGAATGAATCCGAAAATATAATTTTTAACGGCTTTTGCTAACCCGCTGGCGGCATTTTTCAACTTTCCAGGCAGGGCAGTAAAAAAACCTACTATTCCGTTCCATACTCCGATAAAAAAGTACGCAACGGCAATCAACGCCCGCTTCAAAGGGTGTGCGCCAAGATAATCTTCTTTCGGTCTCATAAATTCCCTCCTTCAAACTCTCGCTGCGCGAAATGCGGCAATATGTTTTGCGAACCTTTCGTACTGACGGGGCAATTTCCACGTCCAGTTTCCACCGAGCGTAGACGGAACATTGATGCGCCCCTCCGTTCCGATTTCCATATAATCCTGTATCGGCACAACGGCGAGCAAGGCGTCGCTTTCCAATACGCTTCGCACAAGTGCATGCGCGTCTGTTTCCCAAAAACTTTTGCCGACCTCGCTCCGAAAATAGCGTTTCCTGTCTTTCGGCAACTGCTTTGCCCATGCCTTCGCGGTTGTATTATCGTGGGTTCCTGTATATGCTGTACAATTTCGGGGATAGTGTGCGGGCAAATACTCGCTCCCGTCCTCATCAAAGCCAAACTGTGCCACTTTAATCCCGGGATATCCGGTGCTTTTCAGAAGTGAACGTGAACGCTCGTCTAAAAAACCTAAATCCTCTGCGATGATCTCTGCATCGGGAAAGGATTCATTGACAGCTTTGAAAAGTTCTTCGCCCGGCGCCTCAATCCACTCACCATTGACAGCAGTCGTATCTCCGTAAGGGATACTGTAATACGCCGCAAAACCGCGGAAGTGGTCGATTCGCACGGCATCATACAGTTCAAAGGAATAGCGAAACCGTTCCAACCACCAAGAGAAACCATCCTCCTGCATTTTCTGCCAATCATAGAGCGGATTGCCCCAAAGTTGCCCTGTCTCAGAAAACGCATCCGGAGGCACGCCAGCTACCCTTGCAGGCAAAAGCGTTTCCGTCAACTGAAAATTTTGCGGCAACGACCACACATCGGCAGAATCGGGAGCGACATAAATCGGCATATCCCCGATAATTTTGACGTCATGAGCATTCGCATAACTTTTTAGAGCCTTCCACTGCATAAAAAAGGTGAATTGCAAAAAAGCGTAAAAGTTTACTTCCTCATACTCCTGCTCGGAGTATGACCTGTCTTTCCACTCCGTCCAAGCCACTCCGCCGTTTTTTTCCTTTTGTTCCATAAACAGACAATATGGTTTCAGCCATCTTTCATTTGTAACCGAAAATTTATAAAACGAACTCGGAATCCGCCCGCAGAAACGCTTATAGGCTTTCCGCAACACAGCATAACGCATCCGATACAGTTTGCCATAGTCAATCGTCTCCACCCGTTCGCCCTCACATTCTTCCAGCGTCAACAGGCCATCGGAAAGCAAAATATCCAAATCTATAAAATATGGATTTCCGGCAAATGCAGATGGTGACTGATAAGGAGAATCTCCGTATGAGGTAGGATTCAGCGGTAAAATCTGCCAATAGTTCTGCCCAGTATCGGAGAGAAAATCTATAAAGCGATATGCCTCCTCTCCCATACTTCCTATTCCGTATTTTCCCGGCAAAGAAAACACGGGCAGGAGAATGCCGCAGCGTTTCATATTTCGTTCACCTTCCAAATATCTTCCGCGTACTCTGCGATTGTTCTGTCCGACGAGAAATACGAGGAATGTGTCGCATTATATAATGCCTTTTGTGAAAACAACTCTTTATTGCCATATTCGGAGTTTGCCTTCAGAAGTGCATTTACATATTCGGGCAAATCATAAAGCACAAAATAATTATCTGCTTTATGCCAGGGAGCACCTTCCGTCAAAGAGCGATACAGTTCCGAAAAATATCCGTTTCCGTCGTCCTGAAATGTTCCGTCAGTTAAAGTTTCGACGACGCGACGCACTTCGAGATCCTTCGTTAGGATTACATTCGGATCATACCGATCACGGATAGCCGTCAATTCTTCAACTGTTGCCCCGAAAATATAATTATTCTCCCTACCCGCTTTTTCCACGATTTCAATATTCGCGCCGTCCATCGTTCCGACCGTAACGGCACCGTTCATCATGAACTTCATGTTTCCGGTGCCGCTTGCTTCCAACCCAGCCGTGGAAACCTGCAACGATACATTACTCCCCGCCACGATTTTTTCCGCATACGAAACATTATAGTTCTGCACAAAAACCACACGCAGTTTGTCGCGCGTCTGCGGATCGTGATTGACGAGGTTTGCAATTTCATTGATATACTTGATTATTCCCTTTGCGCGATAATAGCACGAGGCAGCTTTTGCCCCAAACAGAAATACCGACGGGTAAAAATCAGGCAGTTTCCCGTCTTTCAAATCAAAGTAGATACGCAGTATCGCAAACGCCGTCATGAGCTGTCGCTTATACTCATGCAGCCGCTTGATCTGCGAATATACCATGCAATCCTTTGGCAGTTCGATCCCTTCACGCTCGCGGATATATTGTAAAAGTTCTTTTTTCTTTGTCTCCTTCACAGCAATGAACTCATGCAATACAACCTGATCGGACGTGTCGATCATCTCGATCTTTTTCATATCGCTGCGCCAGCCGGCTGCATACCTGTCAAACATGGCAGAAAGTTCGCTGTTACACAGCATCAGCCACCGCCGCTGGGTGACGCCGTTCGTCTTGTTTTGGAACTTATCGGGATAATAACGATATGCCGCGGCAAATACTTCTTTTTTAAGAATATCCGAATGTATCTCCGCTACGCCGTTGACCGTACTTGCGACATATACCGCCGCATTTGCCATTCGGATGCGGCCGTCCTGTACAATCGCCATTTTTTCTGATTCACTTTCCGTACAGCCGAGTTTTTTCCATTCCCTTCCCGCACACGATTGCAGGCGTTTGAAAACCGCCGCTATATCGGGCAGAATGCGTTCAAGCAGTTGATAATCCCAGCATTCGAGAGCTTCGGGTAAAATCGTGTGATTCGTATAATTAAATGTGCGTTTGGCAATGCGCACGGCATCTGAAAATCCGACGGCATATTCTTTCGTTAAAATACGGATAAGTTCTGCTATCGCCATGACGGGATGCGTGTCGTTGAGCTGTATCGAATGGTAGTTCGGAAAGCGTTTGAAATATGTACCATGTGCCTGCACGAACTTGTCTACAAGCTCGCCGATCGCAGCCGCCGAGAAAAAGTACTCCTGCCTGATACGCAAAATCTTCCCTTCTTCCGTATCGTCTGCGGGATATAAGTATTCGCTGATTTTTGCCGCCTCGTCGCTTCCTTCTGCCTGATACAGCCGCAACGTATTGATCCTCTTACCGATAATCGGCATATCGTAAGGTACGGCGGTCACGTCGAAATCGGCAAAATGTATGACGCGGCTTTCCCGCTCCTTCCGCACACTCCACGGATCGCCCCAAGCGAGCCAATCGTCCGGTTCTTCTACCTGATAGCCGTTAATGAACTGTTGTTTGAAAAGACCGTACTTATAACGGATTCCGTATCCGTACAAAGGAATGGACAGCCCGGCAGCAGAATCGAGAAAACACGCGGCAAGCCGTCCGAGGCCGCCGTTGCCAAGCGCAGCATCTTCGACCTCCTCAAAAATATTCATGTCCACGCCCTTTTTTGCGAATATCTCTTTTACTTGCTCCGCTACGCCCAATTCCATCAGATTGTTATAAAACATTCTGCCCATTAGGTATTCTATGGAAAAGTAATATGCCGCGCGCCCTGTATATGGCTTCCATTGCAACGACAAGTATTTCATCGCCAGCGCGGAAACTTCCATATACAGTTCTTTTACATCTTTATTTTCCGTTTGCAAATCTTTCAGTTCTTTCAAGAATTCGTTTTTTTTCATTTCTACTCCTTTGACACGACCAGTGTACCGTTCGGCAAAAGTACGCTGCCTTTGGCTGACATTTTACATTGATTTTCAAAGAGGACTTTCCCGCCAACAGCGGCGGAAGGTCTATCGCTGCGGTTAAAATACGCCGTAACGATTTCACCCTTGCCTGCTCTTTCTACGACCAACAATCCGTTCTCCGCTCGGACGCGGAATTTTCCGCTTTGCAGCGTTTCGCGTGCCCGAAGCGACAACAACTCTTTGAGTTTTTCCGCATACCCCTTGTCTTGCGATGTGAATGACCAATCGAATGTCCGACGGCAATCGGGATCGCTCGCTCCGTCGAGAGGAAGTTCCGTGCCGTAAAATATACAGGGCATGCCCGGACAGACAATCATACAGGCTATCGCGCCCAAAAGAAGATCTGTATTTCCGTTTGCGCTGCGGTAAAAGCGTGCCGTATCATGGTTGTCCAAAAAATTCAGGGCCATATAATTGACCTGCTCTATGTTCTGAACCCACAGACGGCTCATGCGTTCTGCCACTTGCTCTGCCGTCGCTTCTCCGCTCGCAAAATAATCCAACAAAATCTTTTGCAACTTATAATTCATCACCCCGTCAAATTGATCTCCACGTAAATAATGCGTGTTGTCATGCCAGACTTCACCAATTAAAAGCGCATCCGGATTTACCTCTTTGACGGCACGGCGGAAATCTTGCCAAAACGTATGCGAAACCTCGTCGGCCACATCCAGACGCAGACCGTCCACATTGTACACGCGCAGATATTCCGTTCCGATTTGAATGAGATATTGCCTTGCCTCCGCGTCGTTCGTGTTCCATTTCGGCATATACTTGCAATCGGCGAACCGCGCATAATTTCCGCTTTGCAAGTCCGGTTTATCCCCGTCTATAATAAAGTACGAATAATATCTGCTTTGTTTCCCGTATTTCAATACGTCCTGAAAAAAAGGATGACTCGCATCGCAATGATTAAACACAATATCGAGCATTACGCGCATACCCATGTCATGCGCTCTTGTAACGAGTTCAACAAGGTCTGCGTTGCTTCCGAACTGCGGATCGACAGTCCTGTAATCGGTCGTATTATATTTGTGATTACTGTTCGCCTTGAAAACGGGAGTCAGATACAGGGCGTTTACACCGAGATCTTTCAGATACGGAAGTTTTTGGGTAATACCTTTTAAGTCGCCGCCGGCATAACTTTTGGCACCGATCCGATCTCGCCATTCTTGCGTGATATACGAATCGTCCTTTTTATAATCGCCACGGTAAAACCTATCCACAAATATTTGATAAAATATCGCTTTGTATGCCCATTCGGTAACACGCACTACATCAGCTGAATTGATATAAGGATATTGATAAAATGTGTAATATGCCCGCTCGAAATCATATTCCTCCGAGATGCCTTCTTCCGAATAATACCAGACCTTTCTCCCCTTTCTTAAAACAAATATATAGGCAAAACGCACATCATTCAATTTTATTTCAAAAGCGTAATAATCAAATAGTTCGTCCGAAAACTCTTTGCTCATTTCTCCGCTGTATCTGTATCGCGTAAAGTCATATTTGTTGTTGTATAAAATACTTACGCTCTCATATTCTTCGTCCCTTGCTAAACGCAGCAAGATACGTAATGTATGGTCATCTTTCGCAAAGGCATATTCCGATTCCGGTTTGTGAAATATCGCGTAATTTTTCATCATTTCTCTCCCGTTAACTGTTTAACGTAACCACTTTTTAATTGCCTGCATCTACCTATTTGTGCTATACTATTTACATGAAAAAAATGACCATTCGGGATATAGCAAAAAAAGCCGGCGTTTCCGTTGCCACTGTTTCCTATATCATCAACAATAGAAATACGGAAAAATACACACCTGAAACAAAGAAAAAGGTTTTGCAGATCATCAACCTGTATGACTACAAACCCTCCCGCTTGGCGCAGGCGTTTGCCTCGTCCAAAAGTCATAACATCATCGTTGCGCTTGACAAGCAGAATACTGTGTTTCAGAAATCGGAATACCTCGACTTCATTCGTATGCTTGGCGATTCGCTCGAAAAAATGCAATACAACCTGCTCGTAAAATCCCATCTCGAAACGACTCGTTTTGATACGGCCGACGCCATTGTTTGCCTCGGAACAGAAGAAGATATGTTTTTAAGGCTTGCTCAAGAGAATTACGTCCCCCTGCTTACCGTTGATGCTCGTATTCATGACGAATTGTTTTTTCAGGTATCGCAGGATTTTGAAAACGTTAAGCGTCAGGCAGATAAAGCCTTCGGTCATGGGAATTATACTGCTGTATTCGTAGATACCTACAATGAATCTCTCAAAGAAGAAATCCGTTCCGTTTTCGGAAACGTTCATTTCGTTGTCAGTAACGGTTTGTCAGATGTTCCGAAAGGAAATGTCGTCACCGTGAATCGCGTTTTGACAGAAATCCCCTTGCTTTCGGACAGAAACTTCCTTCTTGTTCCGGCGCTGACAGATAAACGCATTCAGGCTGTCATTAACTGTTTTCAAAAAGCTGTTTCCAAAGAAAAAGTTCCTGAACATAAAGTTTTCATATAAGCAGACATGCCGTTCTTTCCTTTACCGACAAAAAGTTCGGGGCGCGGGACAACCCGCGCCCCGAACTTTCGTGATAGGCTGTTATATGCTACTCTTTAAGCTGTTTACAAAGTTATCCAATGCCGCCTGAATACTTGCCGTATCGCCCGCAAGCGAACCGTTGTAAACAGATGAACCGAGCGCCTTTGCCGGCTCCCAATACCGCGAAATCTCGGGTATGACCGGCACGGGAACGGACAGTTCAAGTTGTGCCTTTATCGTCTGGAAGAACGGATCGTCCGCCACCATGCTGTTCGACTGCGCGTTTATGTTGGACGGATAGTATCCGCGTTCTTCGGCATATTTCAGTTGACTTGCCTCACTCGTGACGTATGCCGCCAGACGCGATGCCGTTGCTTTATGTTCCGACTTGTTGTTGACGACGTACATTTTGCTGTTGGAGAAAGATACGAGCCGCTTTTCTTCCCCGTCTACGGTAATGGACGGCAAAACGGTATAGCCGATATGCTCGGCATTTTTGAACGTATCCTGCATTTCCCAACCGCCGGAAATGCACGCGCCCATGCGGTGATCGAGCACCTGCGTGGCGAGATTCTTCGCATCGTCCGATTTGAATTTCTTCCCGCTCTGGCGGAAATTCTCGCAGGCATACTGCATGAATTTCAAACCGTTTTCGTTGTTCCAGTCGCATACGCCCGCCTGTGTGCCGTCCTCGCCGTACAGCGTGCAGCCCATGGCGAAAAATCCCATATTCAGATAGAACCCGTCTCCGATATTGAATCCGAATGCCGTTGCTTTTTCCTTGGTGCCGGGAATATTCGCCATTTCGAGTGCGAGCATGGCGTCCACGCTTGTTAAAAGTTCGCGCTGCGCCTCGGTGTTATCGGGGAAAATCGTACGGTCATAGTACAGAATATAGGTGTCCATCGTCAGCGGAAAACCATACGTTTTGCCGTCGTACTTGGCTTGGCTGACCGTGGACGGGTGATTGTTGTTTGCAATGTCCGATGCGAACGTCGCGCTCGTGCCGTCGCGTATCTCCGCCAGAAGTCCCGATTGCGCCAGAATGCCGATATGGTCGTTCTGCACGAGGATCACGTCCGCCGCGGCGTCGGGATCTTTGGAAACGACGTTCTGCGCGTTCCATGCGTCCTGCACCTCCACGCGAATGCTTTCCTCTACGTCGGGATTTGCCGTTTTGAAATCGGAAACCAGCGATTCGACGAGCGTCTTTTCCGTTTCGCCGCACCAGATGACGACTTCCTCGCCCTCTCCCCCGCCGCAGGCGGCAAACCCGCTGCAAAGGCAGAGTGCAAGCGTTGTACATAAGATCGTCTTGAATAATTTTTTCATTGTCTGCCTCCTTTCCATCCCCGCCCTTGCGGGCGGGGACAGTTTGGAATTGCCTGATTACAGTTCGTCCTTCGAAGAGGGCGCGGGCAGCGCTTCGGGCATTGCCACAGAGGTCGCCGCCGCTTCCGTGTTCGCAACAATGCGGTCCGCATAGGCAGTCCAGTTTTCCGCCGCCTTATATGCGTCTACCGCAGCCGCGGGCACCTTGATTTGCAGGTTCGCAAGCGTCTGATCTTCAAGGAAGTCTGTCGAAATCGTAGGCGGCGTCGCGCTCGTAAAGATAATTTCCGCAAGTTTGGGAAGCGCTGCGCTCGCCACATAGTTTGCCTGCGTGATGCCGCTGCCATAGGTAATGGAAACAAGTTCATTACACCTTGCAAACATATTCCTCGGCATCTCTGTCACTTTGTCGGGAATGACGATGTTCGTAATTTTTGTTCCCATAAAAGTCAGGGCATTATCTGCGTAAGCACCGAACGATTCGAGCGAATCGGGCAGAGAGATGCTTGCCAGAGCTGTGGCGTTACGGAATGCGTATTTCCCGATTTCCGTAACCCCTTCCGGAATAACAATGCTCGTAAGCGAAGTATTGCCCGCCATGAAACTTTCAGGAATTCTCTTTACTCCAGTGCCAAACTCTACTTCGGAGATTGTCGCTGCAAATATATCTCCACCAACTGACGTATATCCAGTAGCAGAAACTGCATTGTACACAAGTTTTGTATAGCCTGTGCCATTGAAAGCCACATAGCCGATTGATGTAACATTCGCACCGATCGTCAACGTCCCCGTCAGTTTTGCACATCCGTTAAAACATTGATTACCAAACACCGTAATGGATTCTGGAATGACGGCGCTTTCAAGATTGGTGCAATTCGCAAATGCTCTATCGCCGATCTTCGTGATCGCATCCGGCAATACGATTGCGGTCAAAGTAGTATTTCCGGTAAACATCATTGCAGGGATTGCAACCACATTGGCGCCGAACTGAACGCTCGTGACATTTGCCGTGGCAAAAAGACCGGTAGTGACACTCATCGTGCTGATCTGCAGATCGGGTACATTGTACACGAGGGAGATCTGGTTCTGCATATTTGCGGCAAACGCATTTGCTCCGAACGATGTGAGCGTGGAAGGGATCGTCAGCGTTCCGCCGATCGCACAATTCCGGAATGCCCCGATACCCAAGGTCGTCAGCCCTTCGTTGAGAGTGACAGACGTAAGGCTTTCGCAGTTATAGAAGGCGTACTGATCGATGGTTGTAACCGTTGCGGGAATGACGACCGAGGTGAGCGCAGTGAACGCGAACATTCCGCGCGGGATCCGCGTGACATCCGCCCCGATCTCCAGCGTGGTCATATTCGGGAACAGTTGCTGCGCCTCGGTGGGCTGCCTGCCCGCCTGCGACCTGTCTGCAAAGTTCGTGGAATTGAACACGACGTGCGTAAGCGAAGTGGATTCGTAGAAGCTGTAATCGGGAATGGTCGTAAGCCCTGCGGGAAGCGTGATCTTTGTGATTTCGGGATGGTTGCGGAACACATTTGCCGCAATGCTCGTCACGTTGTCCGGAAGTACGACTTCCGCATCCGTGCCGTTGTACTCGGTGAGTACACCGTTCACAACGACGAACTT
>ENA-OURU01002223-OURU01002223.1-human-gut-metagenome-genome-assembly--contig:-NODE-2223-length-19841-cov-10.890377_pt1 | contig 19841 bp, 19 predicted proteins | sample MGYA00242137_ERZ509064 | MGnify/ENA primary metagenome ERZ509064 (study PRJEB26280, sample SAMEA2338777) | human gut metagenome | biome: human gut; feature: human-associated habitat; material: faeces...
GAGGAGGTATTGGTATCTCCGAAGCCGCTAAATCTTTAGTTTAGCGGTAGTTCACGATGCGACTGACCACTCCGGGAAACCTGAGACTCCAGCAAAGTCGCGAACTGTCAGTCAATTACGGAGGAAGTGAGGCCAATGTAGCCATCTCGGTGGCAAACTTCAGCGGCCAGGTGGACTATGTGACCCGCCTGCCCGAAAACCCGCTGGGAGAAGCCTGCATCGCCGAACTCCGCTCACATAACATCGGTACGGACCACATCCTCACGGGAGGAAAATGCCTCGGTACCTACTACATGGAAAAGGCTGCGGCCATGAGAAACTCACGCGTCATCTACGACCGCGAAGGCTCCTCTTTTTCCGAACTCGAACCCGGCATGATCAACTGGAAAGAGATCTTCAGCGATGCCGGCCTGTTCCACTGGTCCGGTATCGACGCAGCCCTGACTCCGGGACTGGCCGAAGTGTGCCGGGAAGCCGTTGAAACCGCCAGGGAAATGGGAATCTCCGTCTCCTACGACATCAACTACCGCAAGAACCTCTGGAAGTACGGCAAGACAGCCCAGGAAGTACTCCGCCCGCTGATTGCCTCCAGCGACATCATGTTCGGCAGCGAAGGCGAATATGCCATGCTCTTCGGACTCAAGGCTCCGGGATTCAAGGCCACAAGCGCAGCCGACCGGTATGACACCGCAGCCTACGAAGCATTCTGCCGGGAGATCGCCCGGGAAGTGCCCCAGTGCCGCTACATCTACATCGCCCTGCGCAACGTGATGAACTCCGAACACCACACCTTCGCCGGAATACTCTATGCCGACGACACCATGTACCACACCCGCGTGTACGACATCAACAATGTCATCGACTGTGTCGGAGTGGGAGACGCATTCTGCGGTGCCCTTCTCTATGCCCAGTCAGCCTGGACCGACAACCAGAAAAGAGTGGATTTCTCTACGGCCGCTTCCGTCCTGAAAAACACCATCTCCGGCGACTACAACATGGTCAAGGTTTCCGAAGTGGAAGAACTGATGGCCCGCAACGAAAAGGGGGAACTGGAAAGATAACATGTCAGCTATTTCATCTGTGCATGAAACACTTGATATCTACCACAAAGCAACTTTCCCTTCCACACCTAAGTCTAAGGTGGCAGTAGCTATTCCCAAAGCACGGAACACCTTTCCCATAGTGGAAAGAGTGATTGAGCACTTTCCGCTTTCCAGTTTGCATATCTGGGAACGCTTCACACCTATACGTTCACCAAGTTCCTCTTGCGTGAGGTTTTGTTTCAGGCGTGCATTCCTGATAGCTTCCCCTACGAAGTAAGCATCTACCTCGTCTTTGAGCTGCGCTTCCATCACATCTCTTTCAGGAGTCCCTACTTTTCCCCATACTTCATCCACCAAATGGTCTGCAGGGGTAAACTTCATTTTCGTCATAATATATTATTTTTTTCGTTAAAATATTCTTTTCTTATTTCTTCTGCCCGTTGTATTTCTTTTTGCGGGGTCTTCTGCGTTTTCTTTATGATCCCGTGTGTGGCAACAACAAGTGTTTCCGTTTCTGTATCCCAAAAAGCGAACAGTCTGTAGCATATCCCACTAAACAATGTGCGCAGCTCCCAGATCTCAGAATTACCCAATTTCTTAAATAGATTATTATCCATCACTCCACTTTCCAGTTTACGGATATTATAAGTAATCTTCTGCTGCGCTTTAATAGGTTGAAGCCTCACAAAACTTTCAGCTTCTTCACTCAATATGACTTTTATAGTTTTTGCTTCCATTATATTTAACTTCAAATGCAAAGGTAACCATTTGTTTCCAAATAAGCAAACAAAACTTAACTTATAAATTAAGCTGATACTATTTTTATCAGACAATTTATCCCTCCCCGGGATCCTCATGTATCCTCACATGTATTTCCAAATTATTTTTACATAAAACACCCGTAAGGAATCCAATTTATTGATCACATTTCCAAAATTCCCTCTGAATTAACTTCATTCTTTACTTTAAAGAGATATGCTTATAAACCTTGTTTTTCAACATATTATAAATACATAAATCCCGCTTCTTTGTTTTAACATTTCACCTTTCCGGATGGTTGCCTTAACTTTGCTTATGTAAAACAAATATTATTTACTTTTTTCATTCAACCTTAAACTTGGAAAGATGGAAAACAATCTGATGACCGTATTCACGCGCATCTTCCACACGCAGGGAGACTCCCTCGTGGAACTGTCTGCCTGGATCGAGAATGTCCGCAACGGACAATGGAAAAATGAAGTGGAGAACTACCGCAGGCTGATGGCCGAAGGAAAGAAACAGGAAGCTGCCTCCGTCAAGGAACAGTTGCCTGCCCTCGTACCTGCCGGAAACTGCCTGCGCGGACGTTATCCCAAGTGTCTCACCAACCGCACCGGCTATGCCATGTTCGACATGGACAAGATGCCGCCCGACGTGCTCCGGAATGCTTTTGCCCGGCTGAAGGAAATTCCCTGGGTGGCCGCCTGTCATGTCACTGTCTCCGGAACCGGCCTCCGCATCTTCGTCTGCATCGGAGTGGTACATCCCGATGTCTACCGCCGGACCTATGAGATCGTGGCGCACGCCCTTGAACAGGTTGCCGGACATCCCTGCGACATGCAGTGCAAGGATCTCTGCCGCCTCACGCTCGCGTCCTATGATCCTGAGGCTTATCTGGCGCCCGAGCCCCTCACCTTTCCCTACGAGGAAGGAAACAATCCGCTCCTGTATCAGCCGGCCACGGGAACCGACTCTTCCGAGGATTACCGGTTCAATGGCAGAAACGCAGGGAATTCGGGTGGACCGGCTCCCGGAAATATGCCCGGTTATGCTCCCCAGAATGCAGGGAATGCCAGCGGACCGGCTCCCGGAAATCCGGCTGCTTATGCTTCCGGAAACGCCGGTTTCAGGCCCTTCGGAATCCCCGAAGATCCCAACGACGACTGCCGTTATGTACCCCTCCGTGACCCCGAAGCTTTTCTGGCGAATTTTTTCCGGAAAAACAAGTTTCAGGAGGGTCAGCGGCACAATGTCCTGCTCCGTCTGGGACGCAACATCCGCTGGCGGAGGTTCAATCCGTACGACTTTGAACGGCTGAAACACAGCGCCTTCCGCATGATGGGCCAGCTCCCTTACAGCGAATATTGCAGTGCGATGGACTGGGGCTACAACCATGCCGATTTGGGTCCATGGGTCCACATGGACCCTAATGGACCCTCCACCGTGAGAAAAGAATCCGACGAGGATGATCTGATGAGTCATGCACCCCTGTTTCCCGAGTGGATTTACGACAAGCTCCCGCCCCTGATCCGGCGCGGTATCATAGCCGCCCGCTCCGGCCGCCAGCGCGACATGCTCCTCATGTCCATACTCACCAACCTCAGCGGATGCGTTCCGCTGGTGCGCACCCTCTATGCCCACCGTCTCTACTCTCCCCATTTCTTCTTCGCAGCCGTCGCCCCCGCAGGTTCCGGCAAGGGAGTGGTGGCCCTGTCAGCCCTGCTCGGCAGCAAGATTCACCGCGAAATGGAGGAAAACAACCGCCGGGAGCGCAAGGAATACGAGCAGAAGATGCTGGAATGGGAGGCCGAACAGAAACGGGCCTTCCGCGAGAAACGCAAGCCCGACATCAGTCTCAAGCCCGAAGAGCCCCGGTGGCACGTGCTGAACGTACCGCCCAACACCTCCAAGAGCCAGCTGATGACCGACCTCTACAACTCCGGCGAGATCGGAATCATCTGCAACACCACCGAGATCGACTCCTTCACCGCTGCCCTGGGAACGGACTACGGCAAGCATGCCTCCGAACTGCGTATGATCTACCACCACGAAGCCGTGGGACAGAACTACAAGATCGACGGCCACCCCATTCTCATCCAGCGCCCCCCGCATGGCCATCTGCATGGCCGGTACCCTGCAACAGCTGGTCAACTTCGTCTCATCGAAGGAAGACGGTATGTACAGCCGTCTGGCCCTGCTCACGGGAAAGGGTGAAAGCGGCTGGATTTCAGCGGCTCCCGATTCGGACGACGAATGGATCGACGGCGACGAACTCTTTGAGAATCTGGCAGATGATGTGCTTCAGGCCTACCATTTCCTGCTCAACTCCCCCACCTCCGTCCATTTCACCCGCGAACAGTGGAAGATCCACAACAAGCTGTTCGGTCACATGATGCAGAATGTCTCGCTGGAGGACGGAGAAGGCAACGAGGCCATTGTGGGACGTCACGGACTGCTGACGATGCGCATCGCCATGGTGCTCACCGCCCTGCGCAAGTGGGAAGCCGGCTGGAACATGAAGGACGTCACCTGCAGCGACGAGGATTTCAGCATCACCATCGAGCTGGTCAAGGTGCTGCTGGAACACAGCCTCTCCCTCTCCACCATCCTGCCCGGAACGGAACGGAAACGCTCGCAGATGACCTGTTTCCACCGCGTGCTGGAGTGCTACAAGAAGCTGCCCGAGAGCTTCACTTACATGGAATATCTCACCGCGACAGCTGCCATGGACATCTCCCGTTCCACGGCCAAGCGATGGCTCAAGAAGATGCTGAAACAGAACCTGGTAGCATACGACAACGGCATCTACCGCAAGGTACATTCCACGGAATAGGGTCCATATAGAAAAAGTGGACCCAGGTGGACCCTGAAAACGTTTCGGCGTTTCAGTCAAAAGGCTTCGGCGTTTACATGCAAACGCCGAAGCCTTTTTTTATTTTCCGGGCAGGTATTTCCGGCCTGTCCGCGGAGCCCTAATCTTCCAGGATCTTCTTCCGTACGCTTCTCCAGGGCCTCTTGAAGAGCATCCGGACCAGATATTTGGTCAGCCGCTTGAGCTGCACCTCGTCCGACCAGCTCAGCTTGATCTTCCCGCAGGCAATCAGGGTCAGGAAATTCCCCAGTGCATTCAGTGCATACTCGGCCTCCGTAAACTGATACCCTTCGGGTGTGTGGCGCAGCCATCTTTTCGGTTTCTCACTCTCTGTTTTTTTCTCCCGTTTTTCTGTTTTTACTTCTTTTTGTCTCATGGGTGAATAATTTTTACCTCATAAATGGAAAAAAATGCCCGATTTTAAGATTCTTTAAATCAGTTAAAATCGAGAATGAAATCCAATTGAAATTCTCATAAAATCTCCTTGAAATTCTTTTTTTTAAGAAATCAAACACAAAATTAATGGTTGTTTTCGAAAAATATTGGAAATTTTGTTTTAAATTAAAATGTTATGTTTACCTTTGTCTCGCAATTGTGAAAAACGATTGCATCTGCAGCCAAAAAATTCCGGTTTTATCCCTTCTTCCCGGTCCCCGGTTGGGAGAGGTAACCGCGAAGCGCACCCCAAACGTAGCTTCCTTTCGCTCTGGCCCCCGGACGAGGAAGTGACCACGGTTCCGGCCCCCGGGGCGTGGTGGTCAACAATGAATCTATTCAGCAAAAAATCGGAAAGTCAGTCAGATTCCGGCCCCCGGAATCGCGACGGCTTAGTAACATCAAAGGAAACCTAAAATCATTATGACATTCAAATCAAACATTCTCTGCTTCCTGACAGCAGCCTTCCTGCTGTCGGGCTGTACCTCTTATAAGAAGGTGCCCTATTTGCAGAATTCTGCGACAGTCAATGTACCGGCCGGAGAAATTCCGCTCTACGACGCCCGGATCATGCCCAAAGATCTGCTGACCATTACCGTCAGCACCACCGATCCTCAGGCCAGTGTTCCTTTTAACCTGACGGTGCAAAGTACTGTATCCCTGAATTCAAACAATCTGACTACTCAGCCCACCTTGCAGCAGTACCTGGTAAACAACGAGGGAGAAATTGATTTCCCGGTCCTGGGAAAATTAAAGATCAGCGGCATGACCAAAAATGAATGCGAAGCCATGCTCCGCGACCGGCTGGCCCCTTACCTGAAGGAAACCCCGATTGTGAATGTGCGTATGGTGAACTATAAGATCTCCGTATTGGGTGAAGTCAATCGTCCGGGAACCTTCACCGTCAGCAACGAAAAAGTGAATGTACTGGAAGCGCTGGCCATGGCAGGCGATATGACCATATACGGCCTGCGTGACAATGTGAAACTGGTTCGCGAAACGGCAGACGGAGGACGCAACATTCAGGAACTGAACCTGAACGATGCCAATCTGATCCGTTCTCCCTATTTCTATCTCCAGCAGAATGACATTCTCTATGTCACTCCCAACAAGACCAAATCCCGCAACTCCGACATTGGTAACACCACTACCATTGCCATTTCAGCGACCTCTATTCTGGTCTCTCTGGCCAGCCTGTTAGTCACCATCTTTAAGTAAAGTTATCATGAGCAACGAAAAATACGATGATCTTTTTACGGCTGAAGACGAAAAGCCGATTGACTATAAAGCGATTCTGTTTGAATACCTGATGTACTGGCCCTGGTTTGTGGCCTGCCTGATTCTCTGCCTCGCAGGAGCCTGGATCTACCTGCGCTATCAACCCCCGGTCTACAATGTGAATGCCACGGTGCTGATCAAACAGGATGACAAAGGAAAAAGCAGCGTCAACAACCCACTTGCCACCATGCAGGATCTCGGGATGCTGAGCATGGCCAGCAATTTCGACAACGAAATGGAAATTCTCCACTCCCGCACCCTGATCAGAAAGGTAGTCAATACCCTGGGACTGAACATCCGTTATGCAGAACCCCGCAGTTTCGGCTATGCCCTTCCGCTTTATAAGCATGATACACCCATTAAGGTCTGGATGACTCCCGAAGAAACGGAAAAGCTGACTGATCCCCTGAATTTACAGCTGGACTGCACATCTGACGGTAAAGTTAAAGCTACTGCAACATATATTCTGAACGAGAATAAAAACACCACAGAAAAGACATTTGACCGGCTGCCCGGTGTATTCGTCACTCCTGTGGGAACCCTGACGCTAAACGCGAAAGATAGTACAAGGATTCAGGAAGAACGTACTATTCAGGTACAGATTGTCTCCCCTACCTCAGCCGCCAAGGTATGTCAGGGGAATCTGTCTACCGAACCGACCAGCAAACAGACCACCATTGTACGACTGAACTACAACGATACCCATGTAGGCCGGGGTCTGGATTTTCTGAATACGCTGGTAGCGCTGTATAATGCCGATGCCAACGATGACAAGAACGAGGTAGCCAGCCGGACAGCCGAATTTATCGACGAACGCATCAGCATCATCAATCACGAACTGGGTACTACGGAAAGCGAGCTGGCACAGTATAAGCAGAAGGCGGGACTGACCGACCTGACCAGCGATGCGAAATTAGCTCTGCAAGGCAATGCCGAATATGAGCAGAAACGGGCTGAGAATGCCACCCAGCTCCGTCTTGTAGAATTCCTGAAAGAATACATCGAACGTCCCGAGAACCGGATGGAAATTATCCCGGCGAATATCGGACTGAGCGACAACGGATTGTCCACCCTGATCGGACAGTATAACGAAATGCTGACCGAACGCAAACGGTTGCTCCGCACTTCCAGCGAAAGCAACCCGGCCGTAGTCAATCTGGATACCTCTCTGGAAGCTACCCGAAAGAATATCCAGACCTCCGTGGCAAGCGTGCTGAAAGGGCTGGAAATCACCCGCAACGACCTGAACCGTGAGGCCGCCCAGTTTGCGAACCGGATCAACAATGCCCCCCAGCAGGAAAAAGAACTGCTCAGCATCTCCCGCCAGCAGGAAATCAAGGCCAGCCTGTACCTGATGCTGCTTCAGAAACGGGAAGAAAATGCGATTACCTTAGCTGCCACGGCAAACAATGGTCGTATGGTGGAAGAACCTTTGGCAGGAGGAATTGTATCTCCCAAAGGAAAAATGTTCTACCTGATCGCTTTAATTTTGGGATTAGGTTTACCTGTTGCAGTAATCTACTTGCGCAACTTGCTCCGCTTCAAGATTGAGAGTCGGGCTGATGTAGAAAAAATCACGGATGTACCGGTCATAGGTGACATCCCGATGACCGATACACAAGGACATCCCATCGTAGTGCAAGAAAACCGTAACGGACTGATGGAGGAAGTGTTCCGCTCCGTCCGAACCAATGTCCAGTATATGTTGGGAGAAGGCCAGAAAGTGATCCTCTTTACCTCCACCACCTCCGGCGAAGGCAAGAGCTTCAATGCCGGAAATCTGGCGTGCAGCTTTGCCTTTATGGGCAAGAAGGTGGTGATTGTCGGTCTGGATATCCGCAAACCCGGACTGAACAAAGTCTTCGAGATCTCTCATAAGGAACGGGGAATTACCCAATATCTGGCCGATCCGAAGCACACCGATCTGCTGAGCCTCTGCCAGCCCTCTGCCATCTCCCCCAACCTCTTTATCCTGCCGGGTGGTACCGTTCCTCCCAATCCCACGGAACTGGTGGCACGGAAAACATTGGATGAAGCGATTGAGCAATTAAAGCAGTCCTTTGACTATGTCCTGCTGGATACAGCTCCGATCGGTATGGTGACCGATACCCAGCTGATTGCCCGTGTAGCAGATCTGAGCGTCTATGTCTGTCGTGCCGATTATACGCATAAGAGCGACTATGAACTGATTAATGACCTGAAACGCGAAAACAAGTTGCCGAATCTCTGTACCCTGATCAACGGTATTGATATGGATCAGCGCAAGAATGGATACTACTATGGTTATGGGAAATATGGCAAATATGGCAAATATGGCTACGGGAAAAAATATGGCTATGGTTATGGTTATGGATATGGTAAATAATATGATATGATAAGAGAACTTACCACTACTCTGTTTCAAGTTCAGGACTACTGCGATAAAACTCAGCTTTTGGCTAAAGGTATCTCCTATTATTGCGGTATACTCTATTATCGCCTAGACTGGTTAAATGAAGATATTTCAACAGCCGTTTACAATCCTTTACAACAAAAGTTGTTGAGAGAAATTTTATTACTAGTCAATACACTGAGTTTTAAGCAGGTAGAAGAATATACCTGGAGTCATATCAGCTTACTGCTATGCGGTATGTTCTCTTCATTCGAACTACAAACCATCGAAACTGAAATACGAAACTGCATTCGTATCCTACTTTCCACTTTGACTCCAGAAAGTCGTATGGCTTTTGAAATTCAGAACCTCGGGGAAGGAAATGTAACAAATAAAGAAGAAGAATTAAATGAAATTCAGGTAGAAATAAAAAGAATGGATACAATTATAAACGAATAAATGTATCTTTAATAACGACCACAATAATATTTAACCATAAACACATTATAACTACATTATTATGCTAAATTATCACAAGTTTTGAAATAAAAATGATTCTCTTACAAGATATTATAATATAAAATAATAAAAAAAATATCACATATTACCAGATCTTAAGTCAATGGATCCAATAAAAAGGAATTTTATAAAACAAATAATGGACGAATGTCAAAACAACCAAGATTTTAATTGACATAATTTTAATTTACGACATGACTTAATACATCTAGTACATTTGGCACCTGAAAGATTACAGTTCATATGTAAGACGTAAGGTAAAACAGAAAGAATATCCATAAATAGACTCTAGAAACTAATTTTTAGCGTGAATATTATGCAACAGAGCATTATATTTCATTTTTTTCTTTTTTATGCTTAAAGAACTATTGAGACCATTAAAATAGGAATCTCCATTAAACAGAAATTCACTGATAGAAAGCACTTTATAAGTATTATAAAAATGCCAACAAAGAATAATTTACTCTTTAAAACTTAGAAAAACTCAGTATTCTATAATATATTTAGAGAAAGCGAATGAATGACTCTTATAGTAGTACATCATCAAGAATCCCCAAAAACGAATTGTAGTAATCTTTTACCTATGCCTATATATTAAATTAACATTAAAGGTATATCTTTTTTTAGACAAGCACTAATCGATTTAAGCCTAAAAAAGGTATCTAAATTGACACTTACGTAATGGAAGATACAAAGACCAAAAAAATTACTAAAAATACTATAGCTCTAACATTGAGAATGTTCATAACGATGGGAATATCCATTTATTCAAGTCGTATTATATTACAAGCTCTAGGAATCGTAGATTATGGAATATACAATGTAATTAGTGGAGTTATATCAATGTTCTCCTTTCTAAATACATCAATGGTCGCATCAACACAACGTTTTTTAAATTTTTCTTTAGGCGAAAAAGATTATCAGAAAGCCACTAAAATATTTAATACAAGTATAAATCTCCATATTTTTCTTTCGATAGTATTGATAATTGTCTCAGAAATAATTGGGGTTTATTTTTTAAATAAACATCTAGAAATTCCTAAAGAAAGAATTTATGCAGCAAATATTATTTTTCAATTTACCATCATAACATCTGTAGCAAATATCATTAGTGTTCCTTATAAAGCTTTAATAATTGCATACGAAAGAATGAGTATATATGCTTATGAAGCAATTTTTCAATCCTTAGCAACACTTGTAGCCTCATATCTTATTTTGTATACTTGTAGTGACAAATTAATCTTATATGCTTTTTTATTAATGATAATCAGCATTTTAGTTAGACTATTTGATGGCTGGTATTGTTCCAATAAATTATCATATAAATATCACTTTATCGTGGATAAAAAGTTGTCAAAGGAAATTCTCTCATTTTCAGGCTGGAGTACATTGGTTACACTAGCTCACTTAGCATATACGCAAGGTTCTATTTTTCTCATAAACATATTTTATGGCCCAGCCATTAACGCAGCACAAGCATTAGCAAATCAAGTAAACCTATCATTATTGACATTTAATTCAAACTTTGTAATGGCTATTAAGCCTCAAATCATAAAATCTTATGCAGAAAAAGACCTAAACTACATGAAACAACTACTTACATATAGCTTAAAAATATCATGTCTCATTATGGGGATCGTAACATTACCCTTTATTATCAAATCAGATTATATATTAAGCTTATGGTTAAAAGAAGTACCTACATACACTCATGAATTTCTTCAACTGGCTTTAATTTTATCTATTTTCGTATCATTTTCAGATCCTATTACAACAGCAATACAAGCAACAGGAAAAATAAAAAATTATCAAATTTCTGAATTCTTCTTTTTAATATCCATTTTACCATGTACATATATTTTATTTAAGTTAAATTATCAACCATACAGTACTTACTTTATTCGGATTGCTATTTTTATTCTTTTTCTAATTGTTAGATTGCTATATCTAAATAAATTACTAAGATTTAGTTTTAAATATTTTTTATATTATGTCGTTTTACGAATAATTCTAAGTATCTTTTTGAGTAGTATTATACTATTTTATATAGGATCGTTTTTCCCTGATAATATTTATTCATTTATCTTATTATGCATCCTATCGGTATTTATAAATAGTACAATTTCACTCTATATTGCATTTAATAAAACTGAAAGAGAAAGTATTATCACAATTATATATACTAAAATATTCAAAAAACAAATAAATACAAAGATATGAGTATTAGATTGATAGCAAGAAAACTGTTTTTATTTAAATTTATCTTTAACCGGTGGAGAGGTATGGGTATTTCATATCATAAAACTTTACTTTTCAATCTCTCTGCTTTTAAATTTCCAACTGCACTAAAATTCCCTATTTGGATTTATCAAGGGACAAAGGTAGAGCATGTTGGCAAAATTATAATAAAAGCACCAATATCAAATGGCATGATAAGAATAGGGAAAAGACAATTCTTCAGACAAACCCCTACTAATATTATTAATATAGGAACAATGGAGTTTAATGGTAATTGCACTATTCTTGGTGGTACAACAATCCATGTATTAGGAGAAAAATCAAAAATAACACTCGGAAAACAAGTTATGATTGGAGAGAATGCCAAAATTCTTGTAGGTCCTACAATTAATATCGGAGATTACTCTAGAATTGCATTTGGTTGTTTAATAATGAGTGCAGACTTCCACTATGTTATAAATACAAAAACCGGAATTGTATTACGTAGTTTAGCTCCAATAGAAATAGGGAAATATAATTGGATAGGAAATAGTAGCATTATTAAGAAAGGTACAAAAACTCCCGATTATTGTATTGTCTCAAATGGAAGTATGCTTACAAAAGATTATTCAGACCAGCCACCATATTCATTAATCATAGGTACACCTGGAAAGGTAAAAGGCTGTGGATATCGGAGAGTTTATAATGATAAAAGCAACGATGAACTTAATGCTTTTTTTGACGGAACTCAAAATACACAGAAAGTTATCCCTCTCAAACCAGAAGACCCTGACTATAATTGGTTTTGCAATGGTGAAATAAATGTACATTTACATTAAATATCATAAACTATGAAGATAGCTTATATAACAACCAATACCCCTTATGATAAAAATTCATGGAGTGGAACAAATTATTATGTAAAAAGAGCTTTGGAAGATCAAGGGCATAGTGTGTATTGCATTTATAGAACTTCCAAATCCTTAACAATAAAAAGTTTAATATATAAATTATGGTCAAAGATATGTAGAAAAAATTATCAAGCAGATCGATCAATATATAATTCAAAAAAATGGAGTGAATATATAGAGTCACATTTAGAACCTGATACAAATGTCATTTTCTCTCTAAGTACAATACCCATAGCATATTTAAAAACAAATATTCCCATCTTTATTTATATAGATGGAATATATGAATATATGTTGCATCAAGGCTTTTATAAGCTTATAAACAGCCACAAAGAAGCTCATAAAATAGAGCAAAAAGCTTTAAATAATTGTACTCAAATAATAACTTCATCAAACGCATCTGCCGAATCTATTCAACGATATTATAATGTTGCAACAAACAAAATTTCCGTTATACCACTAGGAGCAAATCTAGACACTATACCCATACAATCAGAAATATTCAAAAACATTGAAAATAAAACGATGGATATATGTCGCATATTATTTGTTGGAGTAGATTGGTATCGTAAAGGTACAGATATAGTACTTCAGACAATAAAAGAACTACATGAATCTAATTTCCCAGTAGAACTACATATTGTCGGATTAAAAAATGTCCCAATAGAACTACCATCTTACGTAATAAATCATGGATTTATTAGTAAGATGAGTGCTAACGGAGTATCTGAGATAACCAAATTATATTTAAATTCTCATTTTCTGTTTGTTCCGTCAAGAGGAGAGGCGTATGGATTAGTTTTCTGTGAAGCTAGTGCATATGGACTACCATCTATCTCACATTCTATAGGAGGCATTCCTACTATAATAAAGAACAATGAAAATGGGCAATTATTTAAAATTGGAACTTCAGCAAACGAATTTGCCGAGTATATAAAAACATTATTTAGCAATAAACAAGAATATAAAAAACTAGCAATGAAATCATATCTACGCTATATAACTAATTTAAATTGGAACATTGCAGGAAGAAGCATAACGAAAGTTCTAAATGAGCACTAAATATACCATCATATGCTACTAAAAAATAATAGAAATTTATTGATAATACTATCCCTTATATTATTTGAGGTAGGTTTTGGTATAACTATAAATTTAGTCGGTACAATTTCATTGTCCGAACTTATATCTTTTATTTACACAATATTTTATATTAAAAGCTCTAACCTTTTAAAGAATAATGATTTCAAAAAAATATTTCTACTTTATGTTCTATTAATTATATCACAAATATTGTCAGAAATTTTAGTAGGAAACAACATTAATAATTCTCTAAAAGGAATCTCAATTCCAATTATATCATTTTGCCACACATTCATTTTATTACAGATACTTAATCGGTCTCCTAAGTTAATTATTTGGCTACTTACAGGAATAATTATCAGAATAGTAATATTCCCCAGCGCTGTTGAAGGAAACACAACAGAAGCTCTATCAGGAGAAGATGCTGCCTTCTTAAAATTTGTAATAGCTCCTATCCTCATTAATCTACTACTAATTTATAGTATATTAAAGAATCGAACAAAAAATTATATTTTATTCATTGGGTTAGGCACTATGTTAATCACATTAGGTGCCCGATCATCAGGAGTCATAACATTTCTAACAGGTCTTATTACTCTTTTTTTAAAAAATCGTAAGTACATATCTTTAACCAAATTGAGGTTATATATTATATTTATTGGCATTATAGGTTATAGTGCATATTGCTTATATACCAATATGGTTATCACAGGGAAAATAAATTCAGGGAATTCTGCACAATTAAAGCAAGTTGAAAATCCTTATAATCCTATAAACCTCTTAATGATGGGAAGAACAGAAACCTTTGTTGGTGCTATGGCATTCTTAGAAAAGCCATTTACAGGTTGGGGGGCTTGGCCTACGGATCCTAATGCTAAATACCATATAATGGCAGCAGAATTAACAGACAAGAATATAATATTAAACAGTTTACATTATTTTATTCCATCACATTCTATTTTAATAGGCACAGGTATGCAAAATGGTATAATAGCTCTTCTCTTAACATTTTATATATTAATCTTTTATATACAAAAGGGATTATTTTGTATAAGGAACAAGAATAGATACAAAATTGTAACAACACTTTTTATGATTATGATAATTTGGCATATGCTATTTTCACCAATTACACAATTAAGATTAATCTTACCCTTATACATGTCATTCATATTATCGGTCAAACAAAACATAGAATATCAAAAGTACATTTTAAAAAATAAAATCTAAAATAAAAATGAAACCATCAATATTAGTTGTTACTGCTACACTAGGCAATAGGAATTCTCTACAAAGGACTATTGATTCTACAAAAAACATAAAAAATTGTCTTATAAAACATATAATCGTAGCACCTCAGAATATCATACCCAAACTTAAAGAAAAATACCCTAATATTGTTTATATTGCAGAGCCTCAAAATAAAAGAGGGATTTATGCAGCACTAAATCATGCATTCTTTACTTATGGGAAAGGATTTCAATATTTTACATTTATAAATGACGATGATTATTGGTTACCACAATTTCAAATATTAATTGACCAAATTAGACAGAATCCTGAATTAGATTTTGTATACGGGAAAACGATATATATCAATGATGAAAATAGATGTATCGGAAAGCAAACCTCTGCCAATATGTTTAAAAGGTTCATTCCATTATTGCACTCAAGTATTATTTTATTAACCCAACAATCAACCTTAATAAAATCTCAATTATTTTTTAAAATAGGCGGATTTGACGAAAACTATAAATTAGTAGCTGATACAAAGTTTTGGGCAACTCTTTCTCTTTTAGATATCAAATATAAATACGTTAATAAATATTGTGCGGCATATACTATACAAGAAGGACAATTATCATCAGATATATCAACACAAAGAAATGAACATAGTAGACTATTAAATGAATTACCTCAATATCCACAATGGATCATTAAACAAAGTCAGTTCATATTTAGAATTATTAATTTCCCCATATATTTTAATCGAATAATAAAAAGGCTATGTTGATTGTAAAATTTTTAATTTGTTTTATGCCATGGAAAATAAGAAGGTTAATACTTATTAAACTTTTCCATTATGAAATACATCCTACAGCAAAAATAGGATTATCCTATATTTATCCGCATAAATTAAAAATGGAAGCTAATTCCTATATAGGACATTTAAATATAGCAATCCATTTGAATTATATAGAAATGAAAAAAAACAGTTGTATTTCACAAAGAAATTGGATTACAGGATTCCCTATTAACACTAATTCTAAACACTTCTCTCATGACCCTAACAGAAAAAGTGAACTAATTATTGGCCAAGACTCAGCAATTACAAAATGTCATCACATTGATTGTACAAACTCTATAATAATTGGGAAATTTACAACTATAGCAGGATATTCCTCACAATTTCTAACACACTCTATTGACATTAATGAAGGAAGACAAGATAGTAAACCTATAACAATTGGTGATTATTGTTTTGTATCTACAAGAGTTATAATTTTAGGTGGCAGCAAATTACCCTCTTATTCTGTACTAGGAGCTGGTGCCGTTCTTAATAAATCTTTTGATCAAGAATGGAATTTATATGCAGGAATACCTGCTAAAGCAACAAAAGAGCTATCAAAAAATGCAAAATATTTTAACCGAAAAGAAGGATTTATATATTAAAAAATGAAAATCGTACATTTTATACCGACAATAGATCAAAATTCTGGTGGCACTGCATCATATATACAATTATTAGCTTCTGAATTAGGACAACAAGAAGATTTGTATATTGTAACAAGTGCTTCCGAAAATCCATTAAAGATTAGTCATTCAAAAATTATATTCATTCCATGTAGTTGGAAAGAAAGAAAATCCATGAAAAAAGAATGGATCAAGCTATTACACAATATTCACCCTGATATTGTTCATATAAATTGTTGCTGGTTACCTCAATGCGCATGGGCTCAGTCATGGGCTCAAGATCTTGGCTATAACGTTGTCCTAACGCCACATGGAATGTTAGAACCATGGATTATGAAAAGGCATTTTTTTACAAGGAAACTGCCTGCATTATTATTATACCAGAAAAAAGCTATAAAAAAAGCTAATTATCTTCATGCCACAGCAGAAAGTGAAAAACTGAATTTAATCAATTTAGGATTAAACAATAATATTGAAGTAATTGCAAATGGAATTAACATTAATACAATCTCACTAAAAGCAACATGGAAGAAAAACAAAAAAATCCTATTTTTATCTAGAATTCATGTAAAAAAAGGAATTGAATTTTTATTGAATGCGATAGCTGCATTAAAAGAAGAACTAAAGGAATATACTATTTATATCGCAGGAGAAGGAGATACTGATTATATCAAACAGCTCAAAGAAAAAGCTAGAGCATTAGGCATTAGCAATTTGATACTCTTTTGTGGTGGAGTATATGGAGAAAAAAAATGGGAATTATTTCAAAAAGCTGATGTTTTTATACTTCCAACTTATTCCGAAAATTTTGGAATCGTAATAGCTGAATCTTTAGCATCAGGTACTCCTGTAATAACGACAAAAGGAACTCCATGGAAAGATTTGGAACTTGAGCATTGTGGTTGGTGGACGGAAATAGGAACTGTTCCTACTATAAATGCAATAAAATTATTTTTATCATGTAGTGATGAAGAATTAGAGAACATGGGAAAGAAAGGAAGATTATTAGTAGAAAAAAAATATTCATCTAAGCAAATGGCAGAAAAGATGTTAACTTTATATCATAAGATAATAGATTCAAAAAAAGATTAAACGCCTTTGCACCTTCTTTTTTTCAATTGAGCAGTTAATAATCTTTCTAATAAATTACAAAATGTAGAAATAATACAATTTAAAATAATATCAGCAATATTCAATAAATCGTATCAAAATCTTTCACGTTCTTTAATTTTAAAGCCCTATGAATCAAAACGAAGAATTTATTTCACCATATACAACTCATGACCGAATAAAACGAATTATATGGATGATATTTTGGACAATATTAGCTAGACCTTTTCCTAGGAGTTTGGCCAATAAATGGAAAATATTTTTACTCAGATCATTTGGAGCTAAAATTGCAAAAAATGCTTATGTATATTCTTCTGCCAATATATTCATGCCTTGGAATTTAATAATGGAAGAACATGCATGTATTGCTTCTGGTGTAGATTGCTACAATGCAGCTCCTATTATTATAAAAAAAAATGCAACTGTATCACAAAGAACGTATTTATGTACAGCCTCACACAATATTTCATCTTCACTACATGAACAAATAGAAAAGCCTATCATTATAGAACCTAATGCATGGGTCGCAGCTGAAGCATTTATTGGGCCAGGAGTCACTATTGGTGAAGGTGCTGTAGTTGGAGCAAGAGCATGTGTATATAAAGATGTTAAACCATGGACGGTAGTCGGAGGAAATCCAGCTAAATACATAAAAGACAGAATTATAAAAAATTAAAGCTTATGCAAAACATTTCAGTAATAATATTAACATACAATGAGAAAATCCATATAGAACGTTGTATAAAAAATGCAAAGAAATTTGCAAAAGATATATATCTTGTAGATTGTTTTTCTAATGATGGAACAGTGGAAATAGCAGAAGCTTTAGGAGCCAAAGTATTTCAACATCCATGGGAAAATTATTCAAAACAGTTTAACTGGGCTTTACAAAATTTACCGATTACTACAGAATGGGTATGGCGTATGGATGCTGATGAATATTTATCCGACAATTTGATAGATGAATTACATCTAAAATTACCATCTCTCTCTGACGATATCAATGGTTTTACAGCTCCATGTTTACGTATTTTTATGGGAAAATATATCAAACATGGCATTATTCCATTAATCCTTCTCCGACTATTTAAAATTAAATATGCTGTCTGCGAGAACCGCTATATGGATGAACACATACAATTATCAGAAGGGAAAATAGAAACATTGGAAAATCCTTTCTATGATGATAATTTGAACGGCTTAACTTGGTGGACTAATAAACATAACGGATATGCAACAAGAGAAGCGATAGATCTACTTCTCACAGAATATAATTTACTGCCACAAGATAGTATCGTAAACTCAGGAGCACATTCTGAAGCTATCAGAAAGAAAAAATTGAAATACATCAAGCTTCCTTTGTTTTGGAGAGCATTTGCCTTTTTTATCCTGAGATATTTTTTTAGGCTCGGGTTTCTTGATGGTAAAGAAGGATTTTTATGGCACTTTTTACAAGGATTCTGGTATCGTACATTAGCTGATGCTAAAGTCTTTGAAATAAAGAAAAAATACAATTTTAACGAAGAAAAAATAAAGAATTTCTTAAAAGAGAATTATCTAAACAAGTAATACATTTTAGGTTTACTAAAATATAGTAAATTCAAACAACGACCTTAAATCTTCAATGAAATAGCACACATTTGCGGTGTTATGCAACTAAATCAATAATATACAAGGGGAAAATATTCTTCCATACCCATAGCAATAATTGCTATAAACATTCTTCGAATGAAAGTTTCCATCATCACTTCCTGCTTCAACCGTGAAGCAACCATTGGGCAAGCTATTGAAAGCGTGCTGGCCCAGGATTATCCAGAAATTGAATATATCGTAGTGGACGGAGCCAGCAAAGACCGCTCCCTGCAAGTGATTAACCAGTACAAAGACCGGATCAGCCAGATCATCTCGGAACCGGACAAGGGAATGTATGAGGGAATCAACAAGGGCATCCGGGTAGCAACCGGAGATGTCATCGGGTTGCTGCACAGTGATGATTTCCTGTATTCCCCGGATACCATCAGTAAGATGGTCCGGAAGTTTGAACAAAGCGGTGCTGACTTCGTATACGGCAACGGACTGTTCGTAGATTACCAGAATACGAACAAAGTGATCCGTAACTGGATGGGGGGCTCGTACAGCAAATGGAAGGTGAAACACGGATGGCTTCCCCTGCATCCAACCTGCTACATCCGTAAATCTTGCATAGACCGGCTGGGCCTGTATGACGAGAGTTACAAGATTGCAGCGGATTCGGATTTCCTGTTCCGTTATCTGTATGAAGCGGATCTGAAGGTGGAATATCTGAACGAGTACATCGTAAGGATGCGGATGGGAGGACTTTCTACCGACAGCGCCAAACGAAAACAGATGTGGCAGGAGGATGTACGTATGTACCGGAGCCACGGTCTCCCTCCTACCTGGACGAAACTGCAGAAAATGGCCTGGAAGATACCACAATTCATTACAGCAAAAATAAAATTTTAGTAACCGACTACACAGCTGTCCGGAGAAATTTTACCACAGCGTAAGCTGCCTAGGACCATCACCCT
>ENA-OURU01002258-OURU01002258.1-human-gut-metagenome-genome-assembly--contig:-NODE-2258-length-19602-cov-80.757917_pt1 | contig 19602 bp, 15 predicted proteins | sample MGYA00242137_ERZ509064 | MGnify/ENA primary metagenome ERZ509064 (study PRJEB26280, sample SAMEA2338777) | human gut metagenome | biome: human gut; feature: human-associated habitat; material: faeces...
TCCGGCAAAAATATAAATTTATCGGATTTACCCCTCAGATTATTACGTTGACCCGATTGTTCTATCTGTTGTTCCTCACTACGGAAGATACGCCATGGCACAAGATTCTGCAGGCACCGCACCTGCAGGTCATACTGACAGTAATGCTTTGCTACTTCGTATCGGCCATGCAGGCTGGCGTGGTACTTTACCGGCGTAAGGTATATGCCTACCAGATTCTGAGTAAGGTATTGAAAAGTACAATCTGCTTCGGAGTATTGTCGGGGGTAGTGCTGGAGCTGGGACGATTCATGGATGCCTGGTCGTATTTCTACCTGACTTTTTTAGGGCTGCTGTTTATTTCGCTGTCTGTATTCCGTATCCTCATGCGATGGGGGTTGAAAAGATACCGTTCGAAAGGTGGTAACCTGCGCTATGTGGTGCTGGTGGGTAGTTCGGAAAACAACCGCGAACTGTATTATGAACTGACGACTCAGGACTGGACCGGATTCAGGGTAAAAGGGTATTTCGACTTTGAGCCGAACCCGAAGTTTCCACAGGAATGTCCGTACCTGGGAAAGCCCCAGGACGTAAAAGAATATCTGGAAAAGAACGGAAATACGCATTACCTGTTCTGCTGTCTGCCTTCGAAGGAGCATGTCATTATCCGCTCGCTGATTGATTACTGCGAGAACCACCTGGTGCATTTCTACAGTGTGCCGAACATTTACAACTACCTGCAGAACCGGGTATATTTCAATATGATAGGAAACGTACCTTTCCTGAGCCTGCGACCGGACCCGCTGAGCCGGACGGGCAACAAGATGCTGAAACGGGCGTTTGACATCGTGTTCTCACTGCTGTTTCTGTGTACGCTCTTCCCGATTATCCTGCTTATAGTGACCATTATCACCAAGCTGACCATGCCGGGACCAGTGTTCTTCAAGCAGAAACGAAACGGGCTGAACGACAAGGAGTTCTACTGCTATAAGTTCCGGAGCATGAGGGTGAACACGCAGGCCGACTCGCTGCAGGCTACCAAGGATGACCCGCGCAAGACACGCTGGGGAAACATCATGCGAAAAACGAGTATCGACGAACTGCCGCAGTTTATCAATGTGCTGCTGGGCGACATGAGCGTGGTAGGTCCCCGCCCGCACATGCTGAAACACACGGAGGAATATTCGAAACTGATTAACAAGTATATGGTGAGACACTTCGTGAAGCCGGGTATCACGGGCTGGAGCCAGGTGACGGGCTATCGCGGAGAGACCAAGGAGCTGAAGGATATGGAAGGACGTATCCGTGGAGATATATGGTATATCGAACACTGGAGCTTCGGTCTGGATTTGTTTATCATCTATAAAACAGTGGCAAACGCCATACACGGGGAAAAGAACGCATACTAGGACTTAATGAGAATTTATTTTTAACCAAAGTTTTATGAATCATTTTTTAAGGCGAGGTATCTGCCTGGGAGCATGGGTGGCCGGTTGCGGCATAGCTCATGCACAGCTGGCTGCGGTAAAAACGAACGCGCTGCTGTGGGGGAACCTGACGCCGAACATTTCCATGGAGCTGGTGACAGCTTCCAAATTCAGTCTGGAAGGGACTGTGTTTTACGGGCTGAACAAGACGCCGCTGGATGCCCAGTTGAAAGGGGCACAGGCGGAGTTCAGGTATTGGATTTCTGGAAGGCCGATGACGCGCTCGTTCATCGGCTTATCTGTAAGCGGACTAAGGTATACGGTGGTGCACAAGGGAAAGGCGCACCAGGGAGAAGCTGCAGGACCGGGACTGACATACGGCTATGCCTGGCCGCTGAGCAAACGGTTCAACCTGGAATTCTCGGCCGGAGTGGGTGCCCTGTGGTACAGGGAGAAGAAATATCCGGAGGGTACATACCTGAAAAAAGAAGAGTATAATGCAAACGGAGTGAAGTGTGTGCCGACAGAAATAGCGGTGTCATGCTGCTATTTATTCTAAGAAGCTGAAGCGTATGAATAGGAAAAGAATAAGCCGCATCGGGAAATATGTACTGGTTACGATGCTGCTGACTGCTGTCCCCGCAAGCGGATGGGCGCAGCGAATGATTAAGGTGAGCGGCACGGTTTACAACATTGCAGACAAGAAAAAGAAGATTCCCTTCTCGGGAAGCGTGGTCTATGTATATAGCTGCAAGACGGTGGCGGCCGCGAAAGACCTGAAGAACAGCCTGGACAAGGATAATACCAATTTCGCACTGTTCATGAACGAGGATGAAAGGGCGGAAACGGATGCCAACGGGTATTACGAGATTCTGGTGCCGGACAACGGGGCACTGGTGTTCAAAGCGGGCCTGAACAAGGCCATTCTGGAAAAGGTGAGCAACCGCATGAAAATAGACGTAGAAGTGGATGACGGTATCTATCTGAAGGAGGTAGTGGTAACGGGAGAACTGAAGCAGATTCAGCCGGAACCGAAGGCCAGCCGACTGATAGGTAACCGTCTTTATCCTTATAATACGTTCGTGGTTCCGAAAGGAGAAGTGAACATGTATTCGCGCCTGATTGTGCAGCCGTATGTGCTGAACTGTGCGACCAACGACACGGTGGCTTTCCTGAAGCCGCTGGTATACGACGGCAAAGATTATCACCTGACCCAGGCCCGATGGCTGGGATACGACCTGAAAAAGGACCCTCTGGAGCCTTATATCCAGTCACGGCCGCTGGTGAATGAGCGGATGGTGATTGAATGGAGAGATACGCTTACGGTGCCCGACCCGAACGTGAATTACAGTTGCTATGCGGATTTCTGCATAGAAAATTATCACCGCATTCCGTTCAGAAAGACGTATCAGATTAATACATGCGAGAACAAGCGCCCCCTGAAATTTCTGGAATATAACCTGACAGCCCTGGATATGGATTTCCAGAAATATCCGGAGAAGGCACAGGTGGAGAAGTTTGACACGGAGGACCAGGTGGAGCTCAGCTTTGAAATCAACTCGGATCGGCTGACGGACGACCCGAAGAACCAGGAGAGCCTGGCCGGAATACGGAAAAAACTGAACCTGATTCTGAACGAGCCCGGCGCCATGCTGAAAGAGTTTCACGTCATCGGCAAGGCATCGCCGGAAGGATATTACCAGCAAAACCTACAGCTGGCCCAGAAACGTATGCAACGGATTCAGCAGGAGGTTGTCGGGGTACTCCCCCATGCGGTGGCCGAACGCGTGTATCAAAACCCGCAGGCGGAAGTGGCTTCATGGAATGAGGTGGCCGAACTGCTGGAGAAGGACAGCCTGATGGAAACGGCCGGTTTCATCAGAAAGGTTGTAAGAGAACTGCCCGACCAGATGAACCGGCAGGGACAGCGAATCAAGGCCTCCAAGGACTACCGTACGGTGATTGTGCCTTACCTGGAGCGGCTGAGACAGGTGAAGTACCTGTGCCGTTATGACATCTACCGGGAACCGACCGACAAAGAGGTGATGGCGGCTTACCGGAGAAAAGGACTGGACGGAATGTACACCCGGTATGAATACTGGAAGCTGCTGCAACTGCTGAAGGACAGTCAGGAAAAGGAGGCGGTGGCACGCAAGGCATACAAGGAATCGCTGAGCATGAAGCGTCCATGGGTGTTGGCCGGAAACACGCTGGCCAAGCTGTACCTGGAAAAGGATGTGACCGACACGCGGATACTGGAACCGCTGATAGACCGTACCATCTTTACCGTGAACTATGAAAGGAAAAACATGGATACGGGAAGAACGGAGATTATCAACCCGATTGAGGTGGTGGTGAACCAGCTGTGCATGTACATCAAAGCGGGCGACTTTGAAAATGCCAGTGTCATGGCCAAGCTGATTCCGGCGGATTACAAGGAATTTGACCTGGTGAAGGCGTACGCATGGGCCATGGGCGGCTATTTCCAGGGAGGGAATACGCCTGAAGAGACGCAGCGAGCCGCAGAAACCTTCCGCACCATCTGCCAGTCGTCCGTACAGAACGAGGCGGTGATGAACCTGGCACTGGAAACGCCGCAGGGAAACGCACAGGCGGAAAAGGTGCTGGAACAGATGGCGGACGAGAGTCCGGTGAAATGGTACCTGAAGGCGGTGACGGAAGCCAGAAAGGGAGACGTAGGGCTGACGGAAGCGGCCCTGTATCTGGTGAGATGTTTCAACCTGGACCAAAAGATGATTGTCACTGCCCAGAACGACGGTGAATTCACGAAAGAGATTGTGGAAACGGCGTTGGAGATGTATAAGAATCAGTAATCATGAAAATAAACAGAAAGACTTTATATATAGCTGCCCTCGGCTATTTGTGGATGGGCGGAACGGAAACCATCCTCGCACAGGATGCCACAGCCGATTCGGTGAAAACCGGCTTTTTCAACGCGATGGATTATGTGAGACAGAAAAGGTATATCCCTGCCGGAAGGGTGATTGACCCCAAGGCCAGGGGATGGAATTCTTCCTTGTCGATTTATGCTGGTGCTGGAAAACTGGGAGGCGGAGCGGCAGGCCCCTACTCCAAAGAATTCGGTATCGCCTTCACAAAGGATGTAACCTCGTTCAACAGTTACCGTCTGGCCGTAGAAGGGGCGGTGAACGAACAGATAGGAAGAGGCGGCGTGGAAATAGCGCACATGTTCCGGATACTGGATTATCTGAGGGGCTACAAGGATGACCTGCGATGGGACCTGGAAACGGTAGTGGGTATCGGCATCTACGGGACGAAAAACAAGGTTTCAAAGGAACGTTTCGTGGCCGGAGGCATACACGGCGGACTGCACGTGAACTACCATCTGCACAACCACCTGGACCTGTTTCTGGAACCGAGGGTGAATCTTTTTACCGATGGCATCAACGGACTGGAGTCGCAGAAGAGATATGACATCGGTGCCCAGGCGGTGGCCGGACTGACTTACCGGTTTACCGGACTGCATAAGACGTCCGGTCCTTCGGCCAACTCCGGCGCACTGGACAACCTGTTCTACGAAATTTATGCGGGTATTCAGGGAGATTATTCTGCCGGAATACGGAAAGCACCGATAATGAACGGGATACTGGAGCCCATAGGCCCGGTAATGGGTATCAGCATGGGAAAATGGTTCCTGCCTTTCGGGGTAAGGGGAACCTTATTTGCCGGAGTGCATAATACCCTCTCCGAGAAGGGCACTGAAAAAATAAAAGAAGGCTACGGAGGCGTGCGACTGGAGGCTATGGTCAACCTGAACCGTCTGTTTGACGACCGGGTGACTGACCCCCGACTGGAAGTGAACCTGATGGGAGGTGCGGAAGCCGGATTCGTGGCACACCGGGGAGCGACTTACGCCCGCAAAGTCAGACCTTTCACCGGACCGACACTCGGAGGACAGCTGGTGTATGCCGTAAACGACCACATCGGCGTATTCGGGCAGGCACGCTGGAGCAAGAACAGCTATACGCAAAATTTCTTGCACGGAACGAGCAGCAAACGCCGCATGCAGAACCTGAGCATAGAAATGGGTGTGCAGTACAGAAGACGTGAAGAATGTATTACCCGCCACCAATACCTGTTTGAGCCCTATAACTTTGTATCGGTCGGCATGGGGGCAAATTACCCGATGCGCACCGGAGACCAGCAGCTGAAAGCCATGATGAAGCACCTGGGACAACAATTCTATGTGGGGTACGGAAGAAGATGGAGCAAATACTCATCGGTTAGAGGATACATCGAAATGGCACATTATCCTTACAGTGTGAGCAAGCATGTATATCCCTTTACCCTCGGAGCGGACTACCTGGTAGACCTGAGTAGCCTGGCCGCAACGTATAACCCGGAAAGAATCTTTACGGTGGAAGGCCTGGCGGGTATCTTGTACACGCACCACGGAACGGCACAAAAGGACTATTTCGGCGTACAGGCCGGACTGAAAGAAACCGTACGGATAAATGACCAATGGGGTGTCTTTGCGGAAGAAGTGCTGAGGGGCTACAAGGGTGCCATCATCCCGGGAGCCAGAACCTTGACGGAGAAGGAAATATCCCTGCTTCCGTATGCGAATTTAGGGGTAAACCTGTACTTTTAGGCAGTTTTTTTATTAAACCTCACACATTCTGATATATATCTTATCATTTCTTACCAAGGTTTGAAAATATTGTATTATCTTTGAAGCAGAATTATTAATTACATGAATATGAATAGTAGAATTTACATTCTGGCTATTGCGCTGATGACAGGTGTAGGTGCAATGGCGCAAAACACGCAGCAAAACAGCAACGTAGAAAAGATTGAAAAATACACTGTACAGACCAACCTGTTTGGCGACAACTGGTTTGTAGGAGCCAATATCGGTGCACAGATGTATGTAGGTGACTACATTTCAAAAGGAAAGGCCGGCAAGCTGATTACTCCGACATTCGAAATCAATGTAGGAAAATGGTTTACTCCAGTTATCGGACTGAGAGCGGGATTCGGCGGCTACCAGGCTAAAGGTTACTCAGTTAAAGATGCTGGTTTTGCCTACAAACGCGTGGATACCAACTTGTATCGCACCAAATGGGGAATCCTGCACTTGCACGGTGACGTAATGCTGAACTTCACCAACCTGTTCTGCGGCTACCGTGAAGACAGATTGTACAACGCAATTCCTTACGTGAGCATCGGTTACCTGCGCGGTATTGACAACGACGAAAATGAATTGTCAGGAGGTATCGGATTCATCAACCGTTTCCGTTTGAACAAGGCTTGGGACTTGAACCTGGAATTGAAAGGAAACATCAACAATGACGTGATGGACGGTATCCGTGGCGGAAAGAATATGGAAGGTTCTGCAGCCATCATGGTAGGTGCAACTTACCGCTTCAACCGCAGAGACTGGACTAAGGGTACCGGTATCTCGGCTGCTGAAATGCAGGCTGTACAGAATCAGCTTAAGAGCATGAACGAAGAAAATGCCAGCTTGAGAAACCGCGTAAATGCACTGGAAGAAGAAAAACGTAACCAGCCGGTTGTAACTGAAACCAAGGCTAGCAACAAGCTGCCGGATGCAACTGAATATGTAGCGTTCTTCGACATCAACAAGGCTTACCTGAGCGAAAAAGAAGCAGTGAACCTGGAAGCTTATGCAAACCTGATCAAGAAATATCCTGAAAACAAATTCATCATCACAGGATATGCTGACAAGCAGACTGGTTCGGCTGAATTCAACGAACGCCTGAGCAAGCTGAGAGCAGAAGCTGTATACAATACACTGGTAGATAAATATGGTGTAAACAAGAATCAGCTGACTATGGAATACAAAGGTGGTGTTGACACTATGTTCCGCGAAAATCCGCGTCTGAGCCGCGCCGCTATCATCCGCATGGCAAAATAAAATCAGATAGTGATATTTGAATAAAAAAAAACGGTTGCTTTCTTATCCAACAGAAGGCAACCGTTTTTTTATGGGAAATTATCAGGGAATACGCCATCCCACATTGAACTCGATGTGGTCAGCACGGAAAAGATGAGCCTTGACATGGTAGCCGACGTAGACATTCTTCAGGAAAGGAAATGTATAGCGCAAACCCAGGGTTTCGTAGTAAGGCTTTTCAAATTCTCGCGACAGATGACCGGTGTGCCGATGAAGATAGTATCCCAAGCTGAAGTAAAGGGAGAATTGTTTATAGAATACCTCATGCCGCAAAGACAGGCCCAAGCTATGACGGCTATAGGAAAGCTCACCGGCCTGGGTTTCACGGTCGTAACGGGCTACTTCATCCACATAGGGAAGATAGGCATAATCTATTCCTAATCCGGAAGCAAAGCGAAGGGAATAACGGTACATGGCTGCAGCAGATATTCCCAACCCGGAATAGAGATGAAAGTCATTGGTTCGGTAACGGGGATCTTCCGGTGAGGCATGGATTGAATGCAGCCAGTCTTCTATTAATGTTTTGGCTATCCAACCCACTGACATATCCCAATAAAAATGCCGGTGAAAGTCTGAAGGAAAGGAAGGTAAAGAAACGGATTCTTCTCTCAGCGGGGAAAGATAATAGCGTAAACCGACCGATGCTCCGACTGTATTGACTCCTTTGTTGGGACGGTTCAGTGCCCCGTTGGAGAAATGCCGGAAACGTAAATCAAGACCAGCCTCCCATTGAGAGCTTAGGCGGAAACGTCCTCCTACTCCCATACCGAAATATACGGACAGACGGGAGCCTATCAGTTCATTATTGGGGTTACTATGTCCGTCGTACGGACGGGTGGACCATCCTACTCCATTTTCAAACAGATAGTTCAGGTGAAAAGGTCCTGCAGAGACTACATCCCGGCGAAAGGCCCCATATAAGGCCAGCATGTGTCCTAAGCCGGAAGAGACGGAAGAGGATTCTCCTTCACGAGCAAGACGGATTCGATGGAAGTCTCCCCATAAAACGCCAATCTCTATAGACGGGAAACGAAATGCGTCATCGTAGGCATCGCCACCCTGGCGGGTAGACTGCAAACGCACGTTCAACCCATAATAATGGGCTCCATGGCTGCGTATAAATTCCTTATCGTACTCGTCACTGCTCAGCAGATAAGCTCCTTCAACCATTCCGCCTACAGAGACATGATGCTTTCGGGAATATGGCTCCTGAGCTCCAAGACTAATGACCTGCAATAGGCCTATTATCCCCCACAAGCAAGACTTTATGGGCTGATTCATCTTATCCATGACAACTTTCCCCTTTTTATATTTTTTGCAAAGGTAAATACTATTTACGAAAGCTTGGTTGTCAATCCATAAAAGTAAAAAAATTAAAGGTTTAGGGAAGGATTTATGCCATTCTTTTCCTACTTTTGCAAATATTGTCGTATATTCTTAAAACCGAATAACTATGATCATAGCTGTTGACTTTGACGGTACTATTGTGGAACACCGCTATCCGGAAATCGGACGGGAAAAGCCTTTTGCCTTTGACACACTGAAAATGCTGCAAAAAGAGGGGCACCGGCTGATTTTGTGGACTGTAAGAGAAGACAAGCTGCTGGAAGAGGCCGTGGATTTCTGCCGACAGCATGGAGTGGAATTTTATGCGGTCAATACGAACTATCCGGAGGAACAGGAGGCGCATCAGCATTTCTCGCGGAAGCTGAAGGCGGATGTGTTCATTGACGACCGCAATCTGGGGGGAATGCTCGACTGGGGAAGTATTTACCGCCTGATACATTATCACCTGAAAATTGCGGATCTGGTGGCCGAAACGCTGGATGAAAGGCTGGAAGAGGGCATCGAACGCCGGAAACAGGAGAAGAAGAAAAGACAGGGTTTGTTTGGCAAGCTGTTCGGATGAGACATGTCCGGAGAAGATACGAAAGAAGCTGTTTCGCACACGGAGCATTCCGACAGTGAAACAGCTTCTTTTATTGTATCCCTTTTGGGGAGAATTATTCTACGTAGAGCACCAATCCCTTAAGGTATTCACCTTCCGGATGGTAGATGTTGACCGGATGGTCGCCCGGCTGGGTGAGCTGGTGAAGGATGCGCACGCTGCGTCCGCTCTGTGCGGCAGCGGTAAACACGGCGTTACGGAAGTCCTGCTTGTTCACCACCTGCGAGCAGGAGAAGGTGAAGAGGATGCCGCCCGGACGTATCTTTTCGAAGGCCTTGGCATTGAGCTTGGTGTAACCGCGAAGGGCATTGCGTAGGGCATCGCGGTGCTTGGCAAAGGCCGGCGGGTCGAGGATAATCAGGTCGTACTGGTCGCCCATGCGGTCGAGGAACTTGAAGGCATCTTCCGCAAAAGCCTGGTGACGGGTATCGCCGGGGAAGTTAAGGGATACGTTCTCATTGGTCAGATCGATGGCCTTGGCAGAGCTGTCTACCGAGTGAACGAGGTTGGCCCCTCCCCTCATGGCATAGAACGAGAAGCCGCCGGTGTAGCAGAACATATTGAGCACGTTACGGCCCTTGGCATAGCGTTCCAGCAGGGCACGGTTCTCGCGCTGGTCGACGAAGAAACCGGTCTTCTGTCCCTTGAGCCAGTCTACGTGGAACTTCAGTCCGTTCTCCATAGCCACGTTCTCCGGACTTCCGCCTTTGAGGAAGCCGTTTTCGGTAGCCAGCAGGTCGGCCTTGAAGGGCAGCGTGGTTTCTGATTTATAATAGATGTGCTGGATGACGTCGCCCATCACTTCTTCAAGGGCTTCGGCCACCGCCATACGGTCAAGGTGCATGCCGGCAGAGTGTGCCTGCATCACGGCGGTATGGTCGTACACGTCGATAATCAGTCCGGGCAGGTTATCGCCCTCACCGTGTACCAGACGGTAGGTATTGTTCTGAGGATTGCCCAGCACGCCCAAGTCACAGCGGAGGTCTTTGGCCACCTGCAGGCGACGTACCCAGAACGCGTGGTCGATGGGTTCCTGACGGAAGGAAAGCACACGCACAGCGATGCTTCCAATCTGGAAATGTCCGCAGGCAATGAATTCTTTCTTGGAGGTGTAGACATCTACTACTTCACCTTCTTCCGGCTCTCCTTCCACACGGGCGATGGCTCCGGAAAAAACCCAGGGATGGAAGCGTTTGAGCGATTCTTCCTTTCCGGGTTTGAGAAATACTTTCTTATAGCTCATTTGTATGGTTTAAGTGATTAATCTTCGAGAATGTTTTCAGGAGTTTCCGTGCGTATCACGCGGTACTTGCCCGAAAGGCGAAGCTCTTCCAAGTACTGGTAGATGCGTACGCAGGCCCAGGCATCAGTAGCGGCATAAAGCTGCTGCGCCTCGGTCAGGGTGTCGGCCTCCCAGTTGGACAAGCGCTGGCTCTTGGAAATCTTTTCCTGAAAGAGGAGGGCATAGATTTTCTGCAGGCTCTTTTCTTCGATGCCGAAAGAGGCCACGTAGTCCTGCAGTTCCACCCAGTTGCCCATGCGCGGGTCTTTCTGGTTGCGACGGCGCAGCATGGCGAAATCGTCTTTCAGCGACAGTCCGATTTTGAGCACGTCGTTCTGAAGGAACTCTTCCAAAAAGTCCGGCAGTCCGAGGTGGTTCAGGCGGAACAGGAAGCAGGTGTCGTAAGTAGAAACCTGCAAAAGGGCTACCTTGTTGACGGCTCCCTTCCGGAACGAAGGGCGTGTTTCGGTGTCCACCCCCACCAGTACATGGGTATTGAGGTAATCAATGGCCTTGCGGGCTTCGGCCTCGGTGTAAATCACGAAGATGCGACCGGGGAAAGAGACTTTGGGTAACTCCGCAACGATTTTCTTATCTATTTTACTCTGTAGTTCTACCATTCAGTTTACGGGTTTAGGGTTATTCGTCGTCGCCCATGTCAAGGCCTTCGTAGAGTTCTTCTTCGGTGCAGTTATCTTCGTAGAGCGCGGAATCTTCCTCTTCCTGACTGTTGTGTGAAAGCTGGCGGTATTTCACGTCGTGAAGGGCACGCATTACGTTGACCAGACGCTGTCCCCAGAACTCGGCAAAGAGTTCACGGCAGATAGCCAAGGAATCGTTCATGGTGTGTTCCAGGCCCAACTGGAACACGCAGATGAAATCCTTGATGGGCTGGTAAATGTCGGCCAGGCTTTCGGATATGTTCTGATGAATGGGGGTATCACTATAGGCCATGTCATCGAGGAACACTTCGAGGTAGTCATCGTATTCGCCCAAGAGAGAGGCGATGGAGCCGCGAAGCACTTCGTAATCGGTCTCGGTCACGAAGGTTTCCGGGTCGGCATCTTCCATCCGCTCGCAAGCAGGAAGCAACGAAGCCTTCAGGTATAAAAGGGGAAGGAGTTTCAGGGATTTGTCGACGAAATCCCGACAACGCATATCGGAAACACGTTCCATAAATCCACAGAACTCGGCAGCCACTGTCACGAACTCGACTGCATTTTTATCGAATATTACTTGAGAGTTTTTTTCTTCCATATTCATGCTAATTGACGTGCAAAGGTACAAAAAAAATTTCTCAGTTTTAGTTTTATTCGTACATTTGCATGTATGTTTAGTTAATTCGAATCATCATGCAAACAAAAAAAATAGATACAAGCAAAAGTGAAAAAGCGGCTGCTGTGGCCGGAAAAACATGGACTATCCTGAAAAGTGAGACTACCGCGTTCGTCATCGGACTGCTCTGCGTCATCTTTGGCGTGTACTTGCTGCTGGCTTTCAGCTCGTTCTTCTTTACGGGAGGAAACGACCAGAGCATTCTGTCGCATCCCAACCCGTCGGAGCTGCTGGAAACGGGCAACCGCATACAGAACTATGCCGGAGCACGGGGAGCGCAGCTGGCGCAGTTCCTGATTAACGACTGCTTCGGGTTTTCGGCTTACTGTATCATTATCTTCTTAGTGGTGGCCGGCATGAAGCTGATGAAGGCGTACGAGTTCCGCATCCGTTACTGGTTCTTGGGCTGTGCCACAGTGATGGTGTGGCTCTCTATCACCCTGGGATTTGCATTCGGAGGACTGTTAGAAAATTCTTATATTTATCCGGGGGGACTGCATGGCTATAACGTGAGCCTATGGATTCGCTCGCAAATCGGTGCGCCGGGATTGATTCTGGTGCTGCTGGCTACGGCTATATTGTTCGGCGTGGCACTGACCCGACAGACTATGGGCGTGGTGAGAAAGGCACTGCATCCGCAAAAGGGCAATAACGCGGCCATGGCAGAGGAGGTAACTCCCCAGCCGGAGCCGACCTACCGGAAGCCGGTAGTGGACGAACCGGAAGTGACCACTGCGGAGGATGAATCGGATAAGAAGGAAAAGAAAGAAAGTTTCTGGAAGAGCTGGACGCACCGGAAACCGAAACAGAAAAAAGAAGAGGAAGAAACTCCGCAGGAAGAAGAGGAGAAGGCGGCAGAACCTGTCAAGGAGGAACCGGAGAAGATGGTCGTGAAAGAGGAACCGGCACCGGAGCGTGTCATCGACCTGCCCATTGATACCGAGGAAGAGGATGAGAAGAAGCACCCTTTTGAGGTGAAGCCGGCCCTGGAGGAAGACTTCGACAAGGAAGAAGAGGAGCCGGCATTTGAGGTCAGCAACGATACCAAGGAAGAGGACCAGGCTTACCGGGGAGACGTGTCACAGCCCTATAACCCGCGTCTGGACCTGGAATTTTACCGCTTCCCTACCCTCGACTTGCTGAACACGTATCAGAACGACGAGCCGGACATTGACATGGAGGAACAGAATGCCAACAAGAACCGCATCATCAAGGTGCTGCGCAGTTTCGGCATTGAAATCAGTTCCATCAAGGCCAGTGTGGGTCCGACTATTACCTTATATGAGATTACGCCGGCAGAAGGGGTACGTATCTCGAAAATCCGTAACCTGGAGGACGACATCGCCTTGAGTCTTTCGGCACTGGGTATCCGTATCATCGCACCGATTCCGGGCAAGGGTACCATCGGTATTGAGGTGCCGAACGCGAACCCGCACATCGTGCCCATGAGTTCCATCCTGACCAGCAAGAAGTTCCAGGAAACAACCTTCGACCTGCCGGTGGCACTCGGAAAGACCATTACCAACGAGGTGTTCATGGTGGATCTGGCCAAGGCGCCCCACATGCTGGTGGCCGGTGCGACAGGTCAAGGTAAGTCTGTGGGACTGAATGCCATCGTGACTTCCCTGCTCTACAAGAAGCACCCCAGTGAGCTGAAGTTCGTCATCATCGACCCGAAGAAGGTGGAATTTGCCATCTATGCGCCGATTGAGCGCCACTTCCTGGCCAAATTACCCGACGGAGAGGATGCCATCATCACCGACGTGACGAAGGTAGTACAGACACTGAACTCGCTGTGTGTGGAAATGGACAACCGTTACAAGCTCTTGCAGAACGCGGGATGCCGTAACATCAAGGAATATAACGCGAAGTTTATCAACCGCCAGCTGAATCCGGAGAATGGTCACCGCTTCCTGCCTTACATCGTCATCATCATTGATGAGTTCGGTGACCTGATTATGACAGCCGGCAAGGAGGTGGAACTACCTATCTGCCGTATCGCCCAGCTGGCCCGTGCAGTGGGTATCCACGCCATCATCGCTACCCAGCGTCCGACTACGAACATCATTACGGGTACCATCAAGGCCAACTTCCCGGCGCGTGTGGCTTTCCGTGTGGCTTCCATGATGGACTCACGTACCATTCTGGACCGTCCGGGTGCCCAGCAGCTCATCGGTAAGGGTGACATGCTGTACCTGCAAGGAAATGATCCGGTGCGCGTGCAGTGTGCGTTTGTCGATACGCCGGAAGTGGAACGTATCGCGGAATTCATCGGCAAGCAGCAGGGTTATCCTACGGCCTTCATGCTGCCGGAATACGTGGATGAGAATGCAGAACCCAGCAGTGCAGCCGACGTGGACATGAACCGTCTGGATCCGCTCTTTGAAGAAGCGGCTCGTCTGGTCATCTACCACCAGCAGGGTTCCACTTCGCTGATTCAACGTAAATTCTCTATCGGCTACAACCGTGCGGGACGCATCATGGACCAGCTGGAAAAGGCGGGCATCGTAGGTCCGGCCAACGGTAGCAAGGCGCGCGACGTGCTTTGTCTGGATGAAAACGATTTACAAATGAGAATGAGCAGCCTGAAGGATTAAACGGACTGCCCTCTAACCCCTAAAAACGATTGTGACAGGTATGAAAAAGATTTTTCTTCTCGTCCTGCTGATGGGAGTCGCCCTGTGTCAGGCTGTGGCCCAACAGGATGCAAAAGCTGAACGCATATTGAACCAGATGGCAGACAACTACCGGAAAGCCGGCGGCATCAGTCTGACTTTTGGAGGTACACAACACGGAAAGCTGTTGCTGAAAGGCAACAAGTTCTGCCTGGAGAGCGGAGGCATCAAGACCTGGTTCGACGGAAAGACGCAGTGGAGCTACGTGGAACAGAATGAAGAAGTAAACGTGTCATCCCCCACCCCGGAGGAAATACAGAGCGTCAACCCGTATGCGTTACTGACATCTTACAAGAAGGGGTTCAACTACCGCTACGTAGGCGAAAAGACCCGTCAGGGAAAGCGGGGACATGAAATCATCCTGACCCCGAAGACCTCGCAGGACATTAAAAGCATCACACTGAACGTGAAGGAAAACAGTTCGCCCGTATACATTGCCATCCAGCTGCAGAACGGAGAGAAACAAGAGTTTCAGATTTCGTCGTACCGCACGGGAGTGAACCTGCCCGACGCGGTGTTCCGCTTCGACAAGAGTAAGTATCCGGAAGCGGAAATCATTGATTTACGATGACATCATCCGATGTATCGAGAATAGAACTTTGAGCTAAGTAAGAGGGGGTTTCGGCATAGATATACATGACGCTGCCCCCTTTTATTGCATCTATAATGGGGCGCGACACAGAAGTGGGCAATGCCGGACATCCGAAGCTCCGTCCCAACCGTCCGCCACGACTGGCCACGGATGGGTTTGCGTATGTGGCCCCGTGCACCACAATGGCACGTTCACGGGCCCGGTCGTTAATCCCTTTCTCCAGCCCGTCGAGAATGAGCGAATAGCCGTTTCGTCCCTGATAGGTGGAAGCCGTCAGGTAAAAGCCCAGTGAGCTCTTGTAGGAGCCGTATTCGTTGGAAAAAGAGGTAGCATAGTTTCCACCGCTGTTCTTGCCGTGCGACACTACTGAGGAATACAGCATCCGGCGATGCTTCATGTCGAACACGTACAGACGCTTTTCCGTGGAAGGCTTGGAAAAGTCAATCAGGGTCAGCACATCGCGCTTGCGGTTCTTGATGCGGTTATATCCCGTCACCGCCTGCTTGAAGGCCCGCCAGTTGACCACTCCCTCCAGTTGCATGGAATGATAGAGCGACACGACCTCATCGGCCGCCTTGACCGCTGCTGCAGGGGATTCAGTAGGAACAGACTCTCCTTCCGCCGTGAAATACGCACAGGGGAAAGACAGGAACATGGCAGAAAGAAAAAATTTGATGATATGATTTTGCATGACTTTTTACGACCTGAAAAATATTCGGCCGCAAAGTTACGGATTTTCTACCCTTCTTCTTCCGTAAAGAGAGTTAATTTTATAGAAATCACTCGATTACAATCACCAGCGACCGTTCTGTCGGTGCCCAGTCGTACACAAACTTGGCATGCGAAGTGGCATTGCGCACACACATGTGCGAACGGGGCGTGGTGCCCAACGACCAGCTGTATTCAATCATTGCCGTGCGAGGCACGTTGACCGGCACCCCGTGAATGTAGGCTCCGTTGGTGAAGCGGCTGGCATACGGTGCATAGCCTCCGGTGGCCGCAGAACCGTCTTTCAGGAACACCATGCGCGACTTTTTCTGCTGCACCACAAACATGCCGAGCGGGGTTTCCTGCGCGTACGGCGGACGGTGCATGCCCGTAGTGGCCGGATTCATGCTGCGGATGGCCCAGGTACCTTCTTCCAGACGTTCCAGGGTGGCAATGTTCTGGTCGCCCCGGTCCACTACGACCACGTGGTTAAACTGTGTACTGTCGGACAAGAGCTTGACGTAGCGGCGCGGCACCCACCATTCTCCCTCGATGGAGACCGGTGACAAGCGATAGAAGCTGCCCGTCTCGCCCAGGAAAGACACCAGCGCCCCGTCGCGTCCGTAGCGTTCGGGCACCAGCGTATCCGAAGGAAGATACAGCGGCACCGACTGATAACGTTCCACTCCCAGCGTATCGGCAATGCGCCGGTACACATTCTGCGTGTATTTCCGCACCAGCGGAGCTTCACGGTTCACATTCTTGTAATTCTGGAATATCGCCCAGCGGTTGGCATCGTACTGAAGGTTCTCGATAAAGGCCAGGCATTTGCGTATGGCATCCCATTTGAATGAACGGACGGTGTCCTTATACGGATACTCATCCTTCAAGGTGTATTTGTCAAAAAGAAGCTCCTTCACCAAGATGATGTCGGCAGCGGTCAGCGGTTTACGCTCAAACGGCAGAATCTCTTCCACCTCCATGCTGTCGGGAGATGCCGTCTCCGACACGATGGGTTGCGACATCGGTTGTTCCACCCCACGGCCTGCTTCCTCCCGGCAACCGCAAAGGAGACACAAGAAGCATATTAAGCCTGTCAGTCGTTTCATAATGAAGGGTTATAAGGTTGGAACAAAGATAATAATTTTTGCTAAAAAACCGCAGGAAAATGCAAAAAATCAGCGACTTTCTGCAAAGAAAGAACGACTTCCGGCTCTTCTGCCGATTACTCGTCGAGGATACGGGCTGTCTCCACTTTTTCCAGTCGCGCACGCAACTTTCCCATCATCGACTTGCGGATGCGCAGACGCATCAGGCAGTCCATGTCGTACGACTGTTCCAGTATCTCGGGCGACTCTTCCTTGACGATGCGCATGATGTCGTTCATGAAGGGATATTCGAACGCCACGGCCACGTCCTCGTCCACCGTCTTCTCGATGACCGGGGCTTCATCCAGTGCCAGCGAAGCCGCCATACGGTAGGCCACAATCAGACCGCTCGTCCCCAGCTTGATACCGCCGAAATAACGCACCACGATGACCAGCACATCGGTCAGCTCACGCGAGTTAATCTGTCCGAGGATGGGCTTTCCGGCTGTGCCCGAAGGCTCTCCGTTGTCGTTGGCCCGGAAATCCTTCCGTTCCGCACCCAACATATAGGCATAACACACGTGGCGGGCATCGTAATATTTCTTCTGGTACTCCTCCAGAAGGGACTTCACTTCGGAGAGCGTACGCACCGGCAGCGCAATGGCAATGAACTTGCTGCGCTTCTCGGTATAGATGGCTTCCGCGCTTTCCTGAATGGTCTTATAGGTATCTTCTTGCATCGTTTTTCTTCTTTCAGGTGGCAAATTTAATGATTTTTCTCGCATTTTTAAAACCGGAAAGCGTATCTTTGCTCCTGCATTAATCCCTTAAGAAACTAATGGCATGAAAAAATTACAAAAACTAACCTACTGTATGGGACTGGTTGCCGTGGCTGCACCTCATGCACAAGCTGCAACGCCCGATTCTGAAAAACCCAACATCTTGTTCATTCTCTGCGACGACATGGGATACGGCGACCTGGGATGCTACGGCCAGCCTTTCATCCAGACACCCTGCATCGACCAGATGGCACAGGAGGGCATGCGATTTACGCAGGCATACGCCGGAAGCCCCGTCAGTGCCCCGTCGCGCGCCACCATCATGACCGGACAGCACAGCGGACACGGACACGTGAGAGGCAACAAGGAATACTGGCTGGGCGAGGTGTGGTACGGACAGAACAAGGAATATGCCGTCACGGGACAGGAGCCGTATGACCCGCAGCACATCATCCTGCCGGAAATCATGAAGAAGAACGGCTATACCACCGGGATGTTCGGCAAATGGGCCGGCGGCTACGAGGGTTCGACCTCTACTCCCGACAAGCGGGGCGTGGACGAATACTTCGGCTACATGTGCCAGTTTCAGGCGCACCTCTACTACCCGAACTTCCTGAACTCCTACAGCCGTGCCGCAGGTGATACGGCCGTCAGCCGCGTGATTCTGGAAGACAACATCCGCTACCCGATGAGCGGCGAAGACTATTTCAAGCGTACGCAGTATTCGGCTGACCTGATTCACCAGAAGGCACTGGAATGGCTCGACAAGCAGGACAGCAAACAGCCTTTCTACGGTTTCCTGACGTACACCCTGCCGCATGCCGAACTGGTACAGCCCAACGACTCTATCCTGAAGAAATACAAGAAACAGTTCTTTCATGACAAGACCTGGGGCGGACAAGCCAGTTCCCGTTACAACGAGAGCGTGCACACACATGCCCAGTTTGCCGGCATGATCAGCCGACTGGATGCCTACGTGGGCGAAATCCTGGCCAAGCTGAAAGAAAAAGGGCTCGACGAGAATACCATCGTCATCTTCAGCAGTGACAACGGTCCTCACGAAGAAGGCGGTGCCGACCCGACATTCTTCGGACGCGACGGCAAGTTGCGCGGCCTGAAACGCCAGTGCTACGAAGGAGGTATCCGCATCCCGTTCATCGTACGCTGGCCGGGAAAGGTGAAAGCCGGTGAGGTAAACGACCATCAGCTGGCTTTCTACGACATCATGCCGACCTTCTGCGAACTGGTGGGCGACAAGCGTTTCCCCAAGAAGTACCTGAACAAGAAACTGGAAGGTGACTGTTTCGACGGTATCTCTTTCGCCCCTACCCTGTTGGGAAATGACGAGGCACAGAAGGCACACGACTTCCTCTACTGGGAGTTCCACGAAACCGACCAGATTGGTCTCCGCATGGGCGACTGGAAGATGGTGGTAAAGAAGGGTGTTCCCCACCTCTACAACCTGGCAGAAGACATCCATGAGGACCACGACGTGGCTGCCCAGCATCCGGACCTCGTGAACCAGATGAAGCAGGTAATTCTGCGCGAACACCGCCCGAATGACCTCTTCCCCGTAACCTTGCCGAAATAAGATATTTCACTGGAAAAACGCACTTACGTTTCGAACCAAACGCACTTGCGTTCCAACTCAAACGCCAAAGAGTTTTAGACAAAAGAGGCTGTCTCAAATAAACTTTGAGATGGCCTTTTTTGTGTCTGCAAAAAATCGGGCAAGTCCTAACTTCGCTCAGTCAGAACTTGCCCGTCTCCCTAAATTTTTGTATCTTAGGGAATCAAGTCAATATATCCCAAAGATAATGTTTAAAAATT
>ENA-OURU01002284-OURU01002284.1-human-gut-metagenome-genome-assembly--contig:-NODE-2284-length-19404-cov-5.508916_pt1 | contig 19404 bp, 34 predicted proteins | sample MGYA00242137_ERZ509064 | MGnify/ENA primary metagenome ERZ509064 (study PRJEB26280, sample SAMEA2338777) | human gut metagenome | biome: human gut; feature: human-associated habitat; material: faeces...
CTGTTGTTCAACAGCGAGGTCAGTATAGCGAAACTCCGAGAAAAAATAAATAGGTTCATCTTAAAAAGCATCTTTAACCTTCCTTTCGTTGATTTGTTCGAAATATCGAATTCGAAAAGCGAAAAATATCAAGGCATCTTCAGTCCACCGATCAAGCTTTCTCCGCTTGATGTTCCAGATTCGCTTACCTGCCTTGCTCAATGAAGACTGGGAGCCAAACACATATAGCAGAACAATCAGTTTCGCTGTCCGGACATTCAACCCATGGGTTCCGATAGAGAGAACTTCGGTTCCCGGCGCCGAGAAGTTTTGCCAAACGACATTGAGAAAATCCGCGTCCCTCATGTCGACTTCGCGGGCCTTCATGCCGCTGTTGCCATCATCCTCTGTGTAGTCCTCAGAAAAATCCGTCTTGTTTCTCGTCAATGCGAGAGCTCTCTCCACTGCGTAGGCAATTGAGACGTTTTTAACAACACGGTCACGATATGCCCGGCGCCAGTTGTCCAAACGAGGCCTGAGATCATCAATGAGTTTTTGTTCTGTTTCTGTCACCCAAGAGTCCTCACGTAGCTAAACATGCAGTAGAGATAAATAATCCCGAGAGCTGATAGCCCCCATAACTCCAACTTTTTACTAAGCTTGTCGTGGTTTTCTAAATAATCCGTAATCCATTTAAAGATCCAAAGGAAGACGAACATCGCGACATAGATAGTTAAAGTCCAAAAAATAATTCCCTCTGTACTAATATGCCTCGACATTCCAACCCCCTCCTTCTTTTTTAGTCCTAGGTGTGACAACGAACAGCGGAATCGGGCACTCATCGGCACAGACTTTGCACTTCACTTTTGCATCTTCTTGGAAGATCCTCAGAGATCCCTTAACCTCATGAAGCTCTAACGTTTTATCCGGACGCATGACCAAAAAATCAGGCGTGTATGAGCATCGGTTTGAGGCAATCTTCCACGTGAAGCGCTCGAACCAGTATTTGAGAACCAACCCAGCGTTTTTCTGTTGTTCCAGGTAATCTCGATAGGCCGCCTCGGTCCGGTTCATTTCACCGACCTTGAGCCTTCCTTTTGCTTGTAAAAACATTTTCATTTATCCCTCCTGATGGATTTGTGTTGTTTGGTTGAATTCTTTGATGCTGTTTCTAGAACATTAGAGTTCCTTTGAGCGATGATCTGAGCGTGTGAAGGCCAACGTTCAAACTGCGAGAAGAAATCTCTCCTGCGTTGAATTTGATCGTCTGTTGTTCGCTCGAACTTAGAACAACGAGCAAACGAGATCGGATAGCACTCGATGCCAGCACCTTTATCCGGATGGTGGCAGTAGATGTTCATGTCCCCAAAGGACTGTTTTGGAGGCAGATGCTTCTTCCCGTCAGGTCCTATCCAAAAGGCCTGAGCATGAATGCAGTAGAGGCAGCACCCGGTCATTCAGACTTTCTCCGGAAAGCGCAAACGAAATCGACTGCAATAACCATCCCCAAAATCTTCAGGCTGTAATCAATGTTCGATCCTGAGTATGCGAACCATGCAAAGTCGAGAAGGCTTAAGACTCCTCCGGATAGACCTACCAGAGCGAAGAAATTAAGGACATCAAAGTTCATTTCGTTCCCTGCCAAATAGCAACCGATCACACAGCATCCGAGCACGTACACGCAAAAATATCCAAAAACGTCCATGCTCTAACTCCTTTTCAACCGATCGGTTAATTTGGTTTCCTTACTGATCTGAAGAGCCGCCCTCACCAGCAATCCGAACAGCACCAGATTGACGAACACGACCGGCGCCAGCATGATCATCAGCAACTGCCATGCACTTTCTGACATCTCGCACCTCAGTCGAATAAATCAGGTGTTGCCGGCTTTCTCATTGACTGACCAACAAACAAAGCTGGGACGCATTTAGAACGAACACGGTCATAGAGACGATCACCGAGCAGAGAGCACAATCCCTCAGCACTGAGATTGCTCAGCAGAATGGTCGGCTTGTTGGAAGTCATGCGAGTATCCAGAATCGAGAACAAAATCCTTCTTTCTGCATCGGATCCCTTCTGGACTCCGACCTCATCGATAACAAGCAGCTCGATTCCGGAGAAGTAGTTGAGAACTTCGTCTTCGCTTGTCTGGGAGCCAGGAACGTAACTCTTCCGAACTGCCGAGAAAATCTCGGATGTTCGGTAATACTTCGGAAACAGAAACTGGTGGTTAGCAATGAGAGCTGCCACAATCGAACACGCCAGATGAGTTTTGCCAGTTCCACAGCTTCCGAGAAAGAGCAAGCCATATCCACCCGCCTTTGCCTTCTCCCAGCCTCTGACGAAACGCTTTGAAAGCTCAAGAGCCTTCCCTTGTTCAGCATTGAGAACTCGGAAACTGTCAAAGGATTTGGTTCTGTACTCGAGGGGAACTCGAGACTTTGCAACCCGCTCTTCAACGTCTTTCTTGATGGCCTCTTGCCTCATTACAGCTTCGACGGCCTCTCTTGCTTCCCGTTGATCTTCTTCGCACTGCGGGCATTTTGTTTGAGTTTTGAGAATTGAACCGAGGTAGATTCCCTCAGCCTCATAATCCCCATGGATCGGGCAATTGAGAACCGTCTTGCGTTTAGTTAGAACTCCGGAGAGAGACGGATGGATGGAACCAGTCAGGCTCCCGATTGATACGAATGTTGTCATAGCAGAATGTTCCCCTTGTCATCGAATTTGCAGCCCTTCCTGTAGTAGTCCTCCGTAAAACCTCCCGGGGGCTCATAAGGCATAGATGCTGAGTTGTTGCTGTTGGTTCCAGAGCTTTGTTTACCGCGGCTCCTTTCCTGGTCTTGTATGCAGAATGTCCGGAATGCCGCTTTGTAGTCGACGTACTCTTTCCCGTTTGATTTGCAGTAAGAAATCATCTTTTGAAAGAGCAGCTGAGGGTTGGCAATGTGGTATTGCTCGGCTACTTTCACAAAGTCTTCTGGGATGGCGTCTCCGTCGTTAAAAGGACACGGTTGTTTAGCCTTGGATTTCCGCTTTGCTTTTTTCTCAACTGTTTCCTTTTTGGAAACACTTGTCTCCTGCTCCTTCGGTTCTTCAAGCGGAAGCTCTTCTTCTATGGCTTCGTTTTTTAGAAAAGCAGGCTTTTCACACACACGCCCCGCGAAACTTTCAGAAACTTCCGGATGTTCTTCGCTCTTTTCGGTGTGTGTATATGTTTCTTGTTCTTGTTCTTGTTCTTGTTCTTGTTCTTGTTCTTGTTCTTGGCATCGGAGGGCCTTTGAAGGGGCTTCTATGGGGCTTGATGGGAGCTCTTCTTCCTCTTGTGTCTGAACGCCGAATTCTTGAATTTCGGGTGAAGGAATATCCTTGAAACCAAGATTAAAACACTCGTTATATTCTTTAATAAACAAGTATTTAAAGTTGTCAGGCATGGATTCGATAGCTGTCCTAATGCCCGTTACTCTTTTGTCTGTTGGCTTTAATTCCGGAGCAATCTGGAATAGCGCCATCTTTTTGACGAATACATACTCGCTTTCATAGTCGTAAATGGCAAAATCTTCCCTTTGAAGGGTCTCCAAAGCCTCTCTAATTCCCTTTAAAGGGCCTTGGAAGGGGCTTGGAAGGGGCACCGAAGGGGCTTCTAACGGAAGACCAGTTTCTGCTGAGATTTGGCACAACGGACAATAAAAGACTCCGGTCATGTCATTGTTGGGACAAGAGAGCAGATAAGCCGCCACCAATTTGGCCGAAATATCGCCTCTTAGTTTCCGACCAGTCTTCCCTATCCAGAATTTAGGTGTAATGCTCGAATATTTACGCATTTTTTAGCGCTCCTATTCAAACGGAAGAAATCCGATCGGCAATAACTCTCTTTGCATCATCCCAAGGAAAATCAGGCCGGAGCTCTTCCATCTTCACTGCACCTTTCGTGAACTGTTCGATTTTTGCGCAGTGACGGGAAGGAATGGGACGTTCATTCCTAATCCAATTTGAAATATTTGAGGCTGGAACTCCTAAATAATCAGCCAGGGCCTTCTTAGACGGTGCTCCAGTCAATTCAAAAAATTCAGCAAGTTTCATAAAAAACCACCATTACCTATTTGGTTAGATTTTATCATTATCTAATTGGTAAGTGTCAATTATCAATTTGGTAATCTGTGCCTAAGGAGATAACCATGAAAACAGTTGCTGAAATTCGTCGAGACAACTTAAACACTCTCGTTAGCAGAGCCGGCTCACTTGCAGAGCTAAACGAACAGTTGGGTAGAAAGAGGAATCATCCTTCGCTCGGTCAGATAAGAAACCGATCTGATAGAGGAAATGGAACGTTTTACGAAATGGGTGACAAGCTGGCCCGTGACATAGAAGAAAAATTAGGTCTTAGTTATGGCTGGATGGATACCAACCATACTCCTGACGATTGGCCCGATGACAACATCATCAACTTGAAAAGAATCAACATACAAGCCTGCTGCGGGTCTGCCGGCGTCCAGGATTATGAGGATGAGGCCTTTGTTGAACAAATCCAGGTCTCACGTCCTTGGTTCCAAGAAAACATTAGCAAGATTAGAGAGCAAGGATATGAACTCATTACCGCCTCTGGTGATTCAATGGAACCAACCTTCAGAAATGGCGATTTGATTGTGGTAGACCGCCAAGACAGAGATCTTAAGCGGGACGGTGTTTTTTGCGTTCTAGTGGATGGAGACCTGTATGTAAAGCGCGTTCAGCGCATTCCTGGGGCTGTTCTTTTTATTTCCGATAACTCCCTTTACAGACCGTTCGAGATTCCCATTAAAGAAGTTGAATTTAGGCTTCAAGTTTTGGGGCGCGTCGTCAACTCCATGAACCTCAAAAGATACGACTAACGGGATGTAAACCGCGGTGATTACAAAGAAACCTCTATTTGTCGTGTAGAGAAGCATATCCAGCAACTTAATTGTTAGCAGAAGTGGAACGTCATGAAAATAACTCGTATAGAAATTAAGAACTTCAGAGGAATTAAGGAACAAACCGCTGAAATTGGAAAGCTAGTTACATTTATTGTTGGACGTAACGGAACACAAAAAAGCACGTTGCTAGGGATGCTCAGTCAGACCTTTACTCTTAAATCCACCAACCCGATGAGTAAAGAAAAACCGCTTTCCGGAGGAGATTATCGATCGAGCTTTAAAGAAAAGTTTAGACTATCGGATAAATTCGATAAGCCTGGAGAGCATGAGTGGACGTTGCTTTTTGATGACAATTCTAAATTTGAAATAGAGAGCATACCGCGCCCGGGCTCTAAAACAGTGAGGTTTTGGCAAAAAGGAAAGAGAGGAAGTGGTGACGGCTATAAAGAATGGCCCGTTATATTCCTTAGCCTCCAACGACTGGTCCCATTAGCCGAAACTAACTCCCAAAAAGACGATTTAATCTTTTCAAAGGAAGAAGAATCTTTTTTTATTGAAAACCATAATAGGATTATGTCCGTCGTCAAAAACGACTCTCCGACGGTCTCTCATGTTGCAGGAAAACAAAAAAATTCATTAGCTCTTGACACTAAAGAATACGATTGGCAGCAGAACTCCTCAGGGCAAGACAACTTGGGCAAGATAATTGCAGCCATCCTTTCCTTTAAAAGATTAAAGGACAACTATAAAAAAGATTATTTGGGCGGGATCTTAGTAATCGACGAAGTTGATGCAACAATGCATCCAGTTGCTCAGGAGAAACTCTTCGATTTCCTTCTCAAGCAAGCTTCTAAATTAAAACTTCAAGTAATTTTAACTACCCATTCCCTATCCCTTTTAAAGCATGTTTGCGGAAGGATTTCTCACTTTAAGGATAAACAAGCTGATGACGTAAAGATTGTCCTAATGGAAAAAAAGGACAAACAAATCATCATTAAAAACGAACAAAACTATTCTTTTATTGGAGACGTATTAAACCTCACGGCCACAGTTCCCGAAAGACAAAAAATTAAAATCTGCACAGAAGATGAGGAAGCAAAAAATTTCTTTGCGGCTCTGAATAAGAGAATCAGGCTACCCGTTCATTACGTCAAAGGAACCTTGGGCTGTGATACTTACATTTCAATAATGAACCAAAACCTTGAGCTCATGCTTTCAAAGGAAATTTTGATTCTTTTGGACGGTGATGCCAGTATTTCCAAGTTAAGAAAAGAAAGGAAAAACATTTTGAAACTTCCGGGAGGAGACTCCCCTGAGAGAGTCCTCGCCAATGTTCTGTATAACCTTCCCGATTCTTCTCCTTACTGGCAACGAGTTGCTCCATCCTACAACAAAGAGGTTTGCTTCCGAGATATCACGTATGAGGACGTAACGAACGACCGAAAGCTTGCCAAGGATTGGTTCAAAAAGCAGAAGAAGTATCCAAAATGGTTAAACGCCACAGTAACTGTTTGGTTTGAAGGCAACCAAGAGGACTTTGATGAATTTAAAGCCCAACTAATTGATTACTACAAACACGTCTTTCTTCCCGAAGCTTGGAAGTGAGCATTATTTTAGGGAGAAAACCTCACTGGCCAACTTATTCGAAACCCTTTAGTATGGTTGGCAAGGAGCCACGAACATGACACACGAAAACTTTTCTCCGCTAAGGTACCCTGGAGGGAAAGGGAAACTTTCTCAATACGTTGCCCGAACCATCCTGGACAATAACTTAAAAGGCTGTGAATACGTAGAACCTTTTGTCGGAGGCGGAGCAGTTGCCTTGTACCTCCTGCAGAAAGGCTTTGTCCGACACATTCATATTAACGATATAGACCCAGCGATTTATTCATTTTGGAAGCATGCAGTCTATAACACCCAAGAACTCATCTCCTTAATTGAAACCACGCCTGTAACTATCGATGAATGGAAAAAACAAAGGAACATTCAAAGAAATAAGGAAAATTTTGTAGGAAGTCTAGATCTTGCTTTCTCAACCCTTTTTCTCAACAGAACCAATCGATCCGGAATTCTTTGGGCGGGGCCGATCGGAGGTCAAAAACAAGAAGGTGCTTGGAAACTAGATTGCCGGTTCAACAAAGAAAGAATTCGAAAGCAATTGAACTCGTTAGCATCTTTTCGAGAAAACATCTCTATTTACCAACTGGATGCAAGAGAATTAATCGAAGCAATTGGAGAACGAAAAGGACAATTTTTCTTTTATATTGATCCTCCTTACTATCAAAAAGGTCAGTCCCTATATTTGAATTCTTTTTCCCATTTGGACCACTTAAAACTCTCTCAAATTATTAAGAAGCTCCCTGAAAACTGGCTGGTTTCTTACGATAATGTTTCCGAAATCACCGATTTGTATAACGGCTGTGGAAAAGTCGAATATGGAATTCAATACTCTGTCCAAAGAAAGTACAGAGGAAAAGAAGTCATTTTTTACCCACGATGCCAGACTGTACCGGATACACAGGAACCTTCAAAGTACAGGTTGTGATTGTTCAACAGCCGCCTCCGGGCGGCTTACTTTTTTATTTATTTTTAAGGCGTTAATACAGCTTCAACCAAGATTACTTATTGGGTAAAACCCCGCCACCAAAATCGGTAACGATAAAACTTATTCCTTTTTAACCAGTCTTAAAATAAGTGGCTGACAAAACATCGACTTTCAAAAAATTATGGAAGAAAAGAATATCGTCCTTTACGGAAATATTGATGACGGTCCCGTTGTGGCTGTAGTAGTTGAAAATGAAACACTATGGCTCTCTCAAAGACAAATGGCTGAGCTATTTAACGTCTCTCTCACAACAATTAATGAACATCTTAAAAACGTATTTGAATCTGGCGAATTAGAGCAAAATTCAACTATTCGGAATTTCCGAATAGTTGCTACAAATCGCAAATCGTATAACGTAATGCATTACAACTTAGATGCGATTATCGCCGTAGGCTATAGGGTCAACAGTATTCAAGCGACCCATTTCCGTCAGTGGGCAACGAAAGTTCTCAAAGAATACATTATCAAAGGATTTGCCTTGGATGATGATCGCCTAAAGCAAGCTAAGACTGTTCTTGGAAAAGACTACTTTCAAGAATTATTGGAACGAGTTCGCTCCATCCGAGCAAGCGAACAGCGGATCTGGCTTCAAGTTACTGAAATATTCAAGGAATGCAGCATCGACTACGACAGTCATTCATTGGAAGCAAGACGCTTCTTTGCAACTGTTCAGAACCGTTTTCACTTTGCCATCAACAATCAAACAGCCGCCGAGATTATTCATGCCAGAGCAGACCACACGAAGCCTCACATGGGTTTGAAAACGTGGTCTAACAGCCCGGAGGGGCGTGTCAATAAATCAGATACGGCAATTGCAAAAAACTATTTGGATGAAAAGGAGCTCAAGTCATTAGAGCGTTCCGTCAACAGTTATTTTGATTACATTGAAGGACAGATTGAACGCAAGAAGAAATTTAGTATGCTCGATCTGCGCCAGTCTGTCGACAAGTTCCTGGCGTTCAATGACCTTCCGGTTTTAGAAGGAAACGGACAGGTTTCTAAAAAGCAAGCTGAAGAAAAAGCTCACAAAGAATACGAAATTTTCAACAAAACTCAGCCGATAGGAAGAGACTTTAAAAAATTCCTAAACGAAGTTAAAAAACTAAAGAAATAATCTGCTTCTAAGCCGTAACCGCCTCCGGGCGGTTTTTTATTGCCGCGAGAGCGGCTTTTTTGTTGTCTCCGAAAAACAACAAACTTTCAACTCAAATAAATCTTATCGTCTTGGTAACAAAAATATAACCTAATTGATTGCATCTTTTATTACCTATATGGTAATATTTGCTTATCAAATTTATAGGACAAGACGATGTTCCTCTAAGGTAAACAATTTCAGAATCCGGGCCATGGAGTACTAAACCCGGACGCAGCAGACAGAAGCAGGGTCTGTGAGCGAAAAAATTCGAAACGGCCGATGCAGGCGGTGCTGGTCACGCGAAGACAAACAATCGAACACCAGCAGTCAGTGAAGTGAATGAGTAAGGCAAACGGTAGCCACGAAACACTTTTCAGCTAGAGACCTCTGACAAATAAAGGCATTTGAGATGCACGCAGTATCAAGAACAGCAAACTGCGTTGAGGTCCCGAGAAGCTAACCAGATGAGGAAATCAAAACCAAGAACAGAAACTCGGGCGTCCCAGTCTCGTGAACTGGGTGAGCTAAGCGCTCTCGCAAGAACAGCAGCAGAGCGTAAACACAAGCGCTTTCCGGCAACTTCTCCTTTGGATACATCTAGCACACGCTGGAGGGCGCTTCTGTTTAACAATGCTTTAGATGGAGAAAAATATGGCAGTCATAATCAAACAAAACGTATCTAAATTTAATCGAGCTTTTGACGCAGTTTTTGATTTAGGTGTTAAAACGCCTCTCCGGCCTGGAGAGACGTTGATAGATCGGTACGAGGAATTAACTGCGCTCGAAGAACATCATACAAAACGCTTGCTTAAGAAAGAAGCGTTGCAAACGATAAGCTCCGAGCTTTGGGATGAGTTTATTAAGATTCGCCTTCAGAAGTTTCGGGATAAATAGCGGGGAATTTTTTACTCGCAAGGGTAATGAGAAGCTTACATTTAATGGCACTTTTGTAAAGAGATTCAACTTCTTTTTCTTCTACTTTCCCTGTTAAATCAATCGGCTCTAGTTTAACCAGCCCGTTTTGAATCATAGAAAGTAATACCTTAGTAACAAATTCTTCATCTTCGTCTCGTTGAAATTTATTTACCAGACGCTCCGATTCTTTTTTTAAGTTCATAAATCCTCCAAAAATTGAACTTGGACACTTCGATTTTAGAGGTTGGCGGCTCGGAAAGACGAGCACATATAAACAAGTCCCCGCGTTGATTCCTTTTTTAACGGCGACGGGGGCTTTTTTATGTGGTCTTTTTTTATAGGGAACGCCAAATGATAAAGATTAAAGATGACGACTTTAGTGAAATCATAGGTCTGTCAGATGCTAAAAGGATAGCTTTCGTCATTGAGGAACAAATCAGAGAGATGATTTCCCTCTTAAATATTGCTCAAAAATACATGAACAACAAAACAGATGTTGAACAACTCAGAGCAACCATTTTCTTTCTTCGATCTAAGCGAAACGAGATTGACAGGGTGATCATGAAAATCATCAGTCTCAACTCTTAATTCAGATTGTGGACTTTTTTACATAGATAAATATTTAGAGCCCCTCTGCGGGGCTTTTTTCATGGAGAAAACATCATGAGAGGCATGAATGGAGTCCAGTTAGCAGTTTTCACAGCAGGTTGGGTTTTGTTGGTGACAGTGATCGGACGTGTCTTGAGAGCAAAGACCGAGGACGGTGAAAATTTTCTAGCAGTTGCTTTCGCCTTCATCCTGTTCGCCGCTGTCCTCATTTTGCTGCTCTTTATCCCGGGAATGATGGCGAATCTATGAAAAAAGAACAGGACAACAAACTCGATCATGAAGAAACTCTCGCCAGAAAGCGCGCTCGATATCGAGAGCAAGCGAAGAGGAAGAAACGCGAACGAGAGTGGGAAAAATTGAAGTCAACTCTGCTCCCAACACCCTTTTCCGCACTTTTTAATTTCACTAACTCACCACACAAGGAATAGACATGACAAAAGATAAACAACAATGGCTCGAAGGCCGGCGCCGGGGTATCGGCGGTTCTGATGTAGCAGCAGTGCTTCAGCTGAGCCCATGGAGAACACCTTTGGATGTTTGGAACGACAAGCTCGGACTTTCTCCGGAGCACGAGATGACCTCTTCTCTTTACTGGGGAACAACGTTAGAACAAGTTGTAGCAAAAGAATTCGCGATCAGGACTGGCTTCAAACTGCAAAACGTCAATCACCAGTTTGTTGATCCGGAAAATGAGTGGGCAATCGCCAACATCGACAGAGCGATCATCAATCCGGACATAGCTAAGCGAGTTCGTCCGCTTGAGATGACCGAAAAAGAAATTGCCAAATACGGGAATCGTCCCATCACGACAGACATTGCGTTTGAGGCCAAAACAGCCCATGCCTTCACAGCTGATCTTTGGGGCCCTTCGCAGGAACTTGAGATCAAACAAAACAATCTGAGAACAGAGCACGAAATCCCGCTTTACTACGAGACGCAAATTCAATGGTATTGCGGCATCCTTCGGCTTCGCGGTATGTACCTGGCAGTTTTAATAGGCGGGTCAGATTACAGAATGTACTGGATCGATGCTCGTCCGGAAGTATTCCAAGTCATCAAAGAAAAATGCTCTGCATTCTGGAACAACTATGTTCTAACTAAAACGCCTCCGGAACCGATAAACATTGAGGACGTTCTAAAGCTCTACGGGAGATCTAATGGTAAAGCTATCGAAGCTCAAGGTGATCTGGCTATTGACTATGGTGAATATGCACGTATTGCTGGTGAAATTAAGGAACTCAAGAAGCAGCAGGACGCGCTCAAAACCAAGATTGCAATAAGCATGAAGGACAACGAAATCCTTACGCTTGATGGCAAGAAAGTCCTCACCTACAAGACACAAACCTCAAAACGCTTTGATTCGGATTCCTTCCGTAACGACCACTTAGATGATTACTACGACTATCTGAAAGAAAGCTCAACACGTGTCATGCGTGTGTGCGCTTAGTCTTTTAGATTGCTAGCTACACAAAATGGGCAGGGTTTCTACTGATAAAAAGAGCGGTTTTGTGTAATATTCGCTTCGAGCACTACAGTACAGTGCAACAAGAAAAGGCTTTCTCGGTTGAGCCGGATCAACCGAGCCAAATTCCCTCCAAGCCTGCACAAGCGGGCTTTATTTTTGCCTCTGGCTTATTTCCCGTAACTCTTAATCAACCCCAGCCCCTCCAGTGCGAGGGGCTTTTTCATAGGAATAAATTATGTCCACATCCGACCAACTCGCCGCCGCTGTCGGCGCTCCCTCTGCTCCAGTCGCCAAACCCAAAACAAAAGCTCCGATTATCGTTCAGCAAGTTCTGTCTGACCAATTCAAAAAACAGCTCGCCTTGGCTGTCCCGAAACACTTGAGCGCTGACCGGATGGCAAGAATTGCCGCGACCGAATTGCGAAAGACTCCGGCCCTCCTCAACACAACTCCTGCATCATTCCTGGGAGCGGTTATGCAGTCCGCCCAACTTGGTCTTGAACCCGGCTCCGCTCTTGGACAAGCATACCTTGTTCCCTACGGTAACCAGTGCCAGTTAATTCTTGGCTACCGCGGCATGATCGATTTAGCGAGAAGATCCGGACAAGTTTTATCTCTGTCTGCGTTCGCTGTCCATGAAGGTGACGATTTCAACTATCAACTCGGTCTTCATCCGGACATCCACCACGTTCCAAGCGTCGAAGCCGACCGCATCAAAAAGCCGATCACTTTTGTTTATGCGGTCGCAAATCTGCGCGGTGGCGGATACCAGTTCGAAGTGATGTCTCGCGCTGAGGTTGAGGCTGTTAAAGCGAAGGCTAAGTCAAAGAACATCTGGAACACGTATTTTGAACAGATGGCCCTGAAAACGGTTATCAGACGCCTCTTCAAATACTTGCCAGTTTCAATTGAAGCCCTGCAGGTGGCTAATGTTGACGCGAAACGAGAGGCCGGGGAAAAAATCGACCCGACAGATGTTATCGACATCAATGCCGTTTCTGTTGACGATTTCAAGGACATTCAGGACGCCGAAGTCATCGAACAGGAACCTCAGCAACAGACCGAAGAGCACAAGTAAATCAATAAGGGAGGCCCCGACGAGGGGCCTAACAATATGCAGACTATTATTTTTGAAAAATCATTCCCTGGACGCCCGACGATATACCGAGTTTTTTATTGTGGCATCTTATGCGGATTTCTTTTTAAGAAGCACAAAGGCTGGAAAAGCATTTTCTTTGTAAATTGTGCTCCCCCAATCAGAGAGTTCAAAACTTTAAAAGAAGCAAAGCACTACGTGCGTGCTTGGTACGACAGAAACGGTCTATTTTCATTCGCACTGAGATGAAGCAATTCGAATACAACAAAGATGACCTCGATCTCATGTACTCGGCGTTCAGCGTCGATTTTGGAGAAGATCATCCGCTCAGCCCTACCGATTTCATCCGGGCAAACGGAATCCTGAGAATCATCGAAAAAGGAATTGAGTCGGAGGACTACTTCAGTGATGAACGGCGGGAATTCGTCTATCAGATCACAGAAGAACTGCACAAGCACATTCTCCGGTTTTTCGAAGAGTGCATGCTAGCCCTGATGAATGCCTCAGAACTAAATATGTCAAAAAACGGGGATCGTTTCTTGGCATACAAATACTCCGACTGGTACTCAACATTTAGGGCCGCATACGATCAACTAGCGGCTAAAAGAGGAATAAATGGGACTCAAATTCAAACTTATTGATGGGAAGGTTCGAGTCGAGTATAGAAGCAAAAAACTACGTTACAACCTTGTTATCGGCTTCATCAAAGACTACGGAGACCTTGGATTTACGTTCTGTCTGGAATACAGCCTTTACGCACTGTCTGACGGTAAAGACCTTGGAGCCTTTTTATTCTCTCATCTAAACAACCAATACTTTTCTTGTCCACTCGATGCTGAGGAAGAAGTCAAACGCGTCATAAAGCTGTTTGAGCATTTGGAAGGCATGCGAGCCGCTAAAGGAAAGAGTTATTCATAGGGACAACTTGTCCCCAAGAGATCACACTATGAGCGAAATTAATTTCCAATCTAAAGGCAAAAAATCGTATGTCGTGAAATTAGACGACACAGCAATCGGCAGACTGGTCAAAACCAATGAAGGATTTTGGAAAATAAGTCTAGGCGTACTCGATGATCAGGATCTGTATTCCCTTCTCAATTCATTAAACCAAGAGCCCTGCAAGTGCAGGGCTTGGGAGAGAACTATGAAGAATAAACGTCAACCTCTCTATAACAAAGATGAATTCTGCAAGCTCTTAGGGCTTCCTGCTAAAAAGTTCTGGCAGATAAAAAAGAACCCTTTCTTTCCAGAATCTCGATTCTTGGGGAAAAAAGAGTATTGGGAAAAAGACAAGGTTTTGAAATTTGTCAGGCTGGTGAAACTTGAAATAAAACTGAATCAAGCTATTTTCCAGTCAAACAAATTATTTTCTGAATTAACCAAGCTGGAGAAAGAGATTTCTGCTTGCCCTCCTATTCTGAAAACTAGGACAAAAGGGAACAAGATCAACTTCGCCATAAACTGCGAGAGACTGTTGTTAATCAGAAGGAGACAGTCTTTGATCGATCTCTACAATAAAAAATTTGGGGACATTATGGCAGTTACTGAAATTGGCTCCTATCTCATTCCAGATCACCTCATTGAATACGTCCAGGAACGCAACAGAAGGAACAGGTTATGTGGGTAATCAAAGACCCAGAACTAAAAACATATTTAGCGATAAATAAGTAACCAGGAGCCCTGCGAAAGCGGGGCTTCTCTTTTGAGGCCAATATGCAGTTCGAATTCATCGATTACAGCGGCTGCTTTCCAAACCTGTGTGCGGGGAAGCTGACATTTAAGGCAGACGGCAAACAATATGCAGGCTATGTAGACATGATCTCTGGCGGTGATGTTTGGTTTGATGATCACTGGAGTGAGCATGTTGAAGAGGGTCCATGGGACGATCTCTCCGGGCCTCTATTAAAAGAGCATCCAGAGCTACTGGAACACAAAACCGAGCTCCTCAAAATGATTAACGAGAATGTACCTCACGGCTGCTGTGGCGGCTGTGTATAGGAGAAAAACGATGTGGAAGATTAAAGACCCTGAATTAAAAGCGAAGGTGAATCAATTCTTCACGGATAAAGAAATTCATGAAGAATTTGAAAAAAACACCGATTTATATAACTACTTCCGATTATCTACCGTTAACAAAAAAGGTCTGTGTGTAACTATCACAGTCGAAAAAGAGTTAGTTGAATTCGTTCCTGAGTATCAAGAAAACGACTGGAACCCATATCCGACTGTAACGCCCCCAGTTGACGGGAAAAAGTGGCTTACGCAGGATGAAGACGGAAATTTAGCTATACGATCATTTACACGCTCGTTTGAAGAAGGAATCGATTACTCCTGGGAGGACCATGACGACAGACTCATCGTTGCATTCAGATCCCTCCCCGCCCCATATCAACCGGAGACGAACAAATGAAACTAGAACTTGAAAACACTGACGATCCTCGAAATCACCATTTTGATGAACTGGATCAAATAATCGTTCTTTTAAACAATCCAGAAACTGGTGAGCAGTTCTATGAAATCCTCACTTATGTGAACGATGACTTTGTTTTTTGGCGGACCGAACAGTGATCCGATGGATTTTGACACTCCCTTTCCCGGCCCCGAATTGATGAGATGGGAGAAAATTGATGTGTAATGATGAAGATCCAATCCTCAATATCTCTCAAGCCGAAAGAGGTAGAAAAGAACGGCTTTTAACCGAAATTGCACAAAATTACCTCGGCGAACGTGGTTTCAAAGCAATCCCGCAATTCACTATCCACAGGACGTTTGAATATCGTATTCACCCGGGTAACGAACTTCGAGAAGCGATAGAGAAAGATGTATTTTTCAATGAAAATCTTGTTTCCGGCGGTGTTTGGAATACGGAAATCTCTTACCGCAACGGTTATGAGCACCGACTAGACGTGCTGGGAATTGGCTACGGTATGGAGCTTTGCGGCATTGAAATTAAATCCTGCTGGGATGATTTCCGGACAGATAAAAAATGGCCGTCCTATATGGACTTTTTAAACAGGATGTACATTCTTGCGGACGAACCTACAGCCGTGAAGATCGCTGCCTACCTGAAAGACCACAATCAGTGTGTCAAAGACGGACTTTGCAGATGGTGTGATTTCATTCTCCATTGTCGTCCACAATCAAGAATGTCAACACCTGCCCCCGCTAATCCTATTTGTGCCGGTGTCATAGCTGCTATGGATGACGGCACAACAAAGATCGTCAAAAAAGCAATGCGGCTGCCCGCAGACGGGAAAACAACGGAACTGGTGAACGCAGTGGCTCGGAGCCTCACTTATCCGGGACAGTTCTGTTATGTCGATTACAGCCCTGACAGGGCCTACCGGTACGGAGAACAAATATGGCAATGAAATGGAGACCAAACGACCTCAGGGTTGCAAACGTTCTCAGAAGAAACTTCAGCGAAAAAGAGATTGACGAGAATTTCCGTGCAGACATTGATCGGCGTGAGTTTCCTGAGATTATCGGTTTTTATAGAGAGGTAAATCCACTCTTATCGATGACCTTTGTGGTCAACTCTTCCGCCTTTTCTCTCTGCGAAGATTATCAGCAAGAGGCTTGGAACCCGTATCCGGAAATCCTTCCTCCGGAGGAAGGTGAATACCTCATCACGGTAAAAATCGGTGAGCGATCAGAAGTTCGAATCGGGCGTTGGGGAATTGTTGGCGGAGATGGAGAATGGGTTGGAGAAATACAAGCCCAGATTCAAGGATTCAAAGAACTACCAGTCCCTTATAAAAAGGAAAGAAAACATGGATAGAGATGAACAAATCAAGATCGTAAAACAGCTCAGAGAGCGTTTCGAAGACCAAGTTTATGATCTTTTGGACAGTTGGGTCGACGCTTTGGATCAAGCAGGATCTTACTTGCCAGGAGAGCCGCTCATGGATGAATACACAAGAGTATTCAAGGCTAAGGATGTCATCGGGACTTATGAAGATTACGAAGACGAAAATAAGGAGTGAACCAATGGAAATCGCATTGACTCACTCGGGTCCGATCCCGTTTGATGATTATCCGGATCACAGTCTGTTTCTATGTCGAATGTGCAACTTTGAGAAGAATCCCAATGCTTCACATTACAACGGAATGATTTTTCTACTCCGGCACTACAAAAGCGGAGACTACGCGACATTGACGATGCCCGGATGCGATTTCGGATATTTCTACAAAGGCGAGTACGCCAAGAGAGATATACAGGAATTGACCTACGACGCCTGGGAGCCAGTGACGTTCAAAGTTGAAAAATAACGTGCCCTCTTCGGAGGGCCTTTTTATTGGGTGACATCATGAAAGATCGAGCGGTTTCTGATCTCAGGTACACGGTAACTTGGAGGAATCCTTACAAGCCGAGACCTGCGGGCCTTCCGAAGATTTTATGCAGCAGTCCTTTCGAAGAAGAGTTGACGCTTCCTTGGATCATAGCTTCGAACTGGGGAATCAACGCATGGGCAATCGGCATCTACTTCGAGCATCCAAAACCAAAAAGGAAGATGGACGAAGAGAAACGAGCATCCATGAGAAGAAAGAGGATGCAAACGAGAGTTGAAAAGACGGCCCCACTGTTTGCTGATGAATTTGAGAAGAAAGAACTACAGCAACGGCCAGAATATTTCGCCGGAAAATCTCAGGTTGATGAGGCTGAACTAAACAAACGAATTGAAGAGTTTACCGACCTAATGACTCCAGGAGAGGCCGTTCGGTATTTACTCAGCTTAGGTGTCCCGACAGAGCTGTCTGAAGAAGACAAAAAGTTATGCGAAGACATCAAGCAATTCCGCGCAAACGAGAAGAATTTTTCTGCAGAAGAATTTAGGGTCAGGTGTCAAAAGAGAGCTGCTGAGAAAGCGGAGCGAGAACGAAAAGCTCTGGAGGCTTTAATGGACATCAGGAACGAACCTCTTTTTGCGGGACTTTGAAATGGAATGACCACACCGGCGCCAATTAAGCAATTTTATTTTTGCCAATAACTTACCGAAGGAAAAATATGGATTCACTTTTATTGTCATGCATTGGCATCAGCATTCTTGCACTTGCAATCGCCAGTATGTTTAACACCTGGATGATTATCAAACTTTATCGGCGGGTGTACGGGAGGTAAAAGGATTTTCGTACACGTGGTAAACCAATGGTTTGTGATCTCCGGCCAAATTTACTTTGATTTCAAAAGGTACTTTCAGCTTAGGAGTTATGCAAACCTTGAGCTCGACAATATCTCTATTGACCGGAACGGAAACTGTGTAAGGAAGGCACGATACTTCTTCTCTTGAGGAGAGTAAGCGTCCACTCCCGGACACATCTCTTGCATACGATAGTTTCGCACCAGTAACTTCAATCGATTTTGTTTGTACGAAATATTGCCCCGGAAATATTTTCAAGGTTACGAAATAGCTGTCTGACGTTTCTGACCACACGCTTTCGCCAATGCAAGGTCTGGCGCGCTCCTCTGCGCGTTTGCCAATGATATATCCGAGCCACGAAAAGAAAGAGGCCATGATCGCCGCCACCGTTCCGATAAAAGTTAATAAAAACTCCACCTTAGGCTCCTTGGTTTTAGATTGATTTCTTGACAACTTCAATTCTAGGCCGAGGAGCTTATTTTCTATCTAGGACTAAAACAATGACCTTAACTTTTCAAAGCATTTTCTTACTGGGCTGTTTCTGCGTATGTGTGGCCTGCTTTTCCTACCAGCTTTACCTCTTAGGCAAGCATGTCCGGTTCGCTTTCAAGATGATTTTGGACGAACTGCGTGACCTGCAAAAACAGATTAACAGCATCCAGTTAAATCGGAATTCCTTTACAGATCGCCATGAAAGTCGCTAAACTTTTCCTCAAGAGAATGAGGCTCTCACTGGTTTACTTTTCAGGAGCACACGGACTTGGAGTTACCAACCAATTCGGCGCCTCTTCAAGTCGGAACTTCCCTTTAGCAGCTGTCTGCAGGTGGGATGAATCCTTGATGATTCCGGAAATAAGGTCATCAGGCTTTTTTGTTCTGAAAAATTGCACAGCAAAGAAGACCGAGGCTAAAAGGGAAAAGACCAAGCAAAACAAGAAGAACGCTGTCCAGACGCTGGATGGAAACAAAAAACTTCGGAATTCCGACGTTGCTAAAAAAGACAGCAAAACAGATACAAAAAACGTTAGAGAACCAATCAGCTTTGCTGTCAATTCTGCCCGCGCCTTATAGGCTGATAACGTTTCTCCGACTCTAAGCCTAAGCCCTTCTTCTGTGATTGTAATCATGCTTTGTGGTACCAAATAAATTGCTTTAAGAGGCGGCCTCAAGGTATCGTTCTCTTTCATTTGCTGTCACCTTTTAAAAGCGTCGTTACTGAATGCTGAGAAACAAACCCACAATGTTTGCAGACTATAGCCACGCACGGTAAAGTCGGCGCGGCTATTAACGGACCGCTTTCATAGTCTCCACTAAGAGAATTTATCACGTAGTCACTTAAAAAGAAAAATTCCTTGTGGTGGCACAGCGGACACTCCATTTCTTGAGTTAAGTCCTGTAGCTTACGAGTGAGTTTGCTCTTTTCCTCTTCCTGCACGATGTCGCTCCTATGAGATTGTTTTTGGACTTGAGACCTCTGAATACTATCTCAACAGGATGTGACATCGCGCTCTTATCCTTTACAAAGGAAAACGATTATGTCTATACTAAAAAGGTACTTTAAGTA
>ENA-OURU01002285-OURU01002285.1-human-gut-metagenome-genome-assembly--contig:-NODE-2285-length-19395-cov-10.258635_pt1 | contig 19395 bp, 21 predicted proteins | sample MGYA00242137_ERZ509064 | MGnify/ENA primary metagenome ERZ509064 (study PRJEB26280, sample SAMEA2338777) | human gut metagenome | biome: human gut; feature: human-associated habitat; material: faeces...
GAACCCACGTATCCAGCTTGGAAGGCTGGTGTTCTACCATTGAACTACACCCGCACATTTGTGCTTGTCCGTCACAACGAAGATTAGTATATCTGATGTTGGAATATTTGTCAACAACTTTTTTGAAATTTTTTAATTTTTTCTTTTGTTCCTAAGATTCAAGCAATATTTCTTGTCTGTTAACGCATTCACACTAAAAAAATTATGATAGAAATATTTTTCATGAGAGTTTTCCAGAGCGTGCTTCAAAAAAGCTTTCTGCAAGATGTACGTCACAATTTGTGGGAGATTTTGCCCGGATGAAAGCGCCGTAGCGGGCTACGACAACTGAATTCGGGCGAAATATACCGCAAAGTGGGGCGTGCAGATTGGGGAATGATTTTTCAAACATGCTCTGGAGCAGTCAACAGTTACACGGTTCACCATATTCAAAGCGATGCATGTTACCAGATTCACACTACGACTTTCTGTTTTTCCAGAAATGATATTTTCTAAAATACCACCGTGCCTGTTCTGTTGACTGCCATTTTCTTTTTATTCCGTTAATTTTCCCAGTCCCATACATTGGAGGCTTCCACATGTGTACGCGGCTTCTTGATCACCAGCTCCGGACTCTTCGCACTTACCTTGGAGTTTGCAGGAATCGATTCTGTGATAAATGTGTTTCCGCCGATGATCGTATTCTCCCCAATCACAGTTTCTCCACCAAGTACAGAAGAATTGGAATAAATGGTTACATTATCTTCAATAGTAGGATGACGCTTCACACCAGAAAGCTGCTGTCCTTTTCTTGTAGAAAGCGCGCCAAGGGTAACTCCCTGATACAGCTTCACATTATTCCCAATAGTAGTCGTTTCACCGATTACTACGCCAGTGCCATGGTCAATAAAGAAATATTCCCCAATCGTAGCACCTGGGTTAATATCGATTCCTGTGTGGTCATGAGCATACTCTGTCATAATCCTTGGAATAAACGGAACCTCCTCCAGATAAAGGATGTGTGCCAGACGATACACATAAATTGCCAGAAATCCCGGATAGGAGAAAATAATCTCCTCTTTACTCTTCGCAGCCGGGTCACCATCAAAACCAGCCTGCACATCTTTCAGCAGCATCTCCTGCACTTCCGGAAGCTGCTCAAAAAATCTGGAGGTTATCTGTGCTGCCTTGCCGCATGCACTGGTCATATCATCGCCAACATACAGAAAAGCCGTCTCAATCTGCGCCTGCATACGGTCAAACAGGTCATTGAGCAGATATCCGGTATAATGTTCCGGAAAAACAGCTGCTCCCGAATCAATATCGAAATATCCCGGAAAAATAACTGATCTCATTTCTTTCACAATATTAATAATCGCTGCACGGACTGGCAGATGTCTTCCGCTCTTTGTCAGAAACAGCTCTTCCTTACGGTAATTGGCAGTCAGACGTTCTACTGCATTCTCTATGGATGTCTTTTTGTCACTCATAACTGGTCTCCTCGTATTTTGCTTTCCTTTCATATTATTACACTATTCTTTTTACGTCAATAAAAAAAAGATTGACCTTTATCCAATCCCCCGATATAATGGAGAATGTCATGGAGATGTACCCAAGTGGCTGAAGGGTCCGCACTCGAAATGCGGTAGGCCGGGTAACCGGTGCGAGGGTTCAAATCCCTCCATCTCCGTTTCATAATTGTTTTCGTGCAAATTTTATTAATTTTGCCTTGACAACTGTTCCTTTTGTATGTATAATTGCAACAGAAACAAAACATAGGGGATTGGTCAAATGGTATGATAGGGGTCTCCAAAACCTTTGGTGGGAGTTCGATTCTCTCATCCCCTGCTCTCTTGATCGCCGGAAGCCTTGATTTTACTGGGTTTCCGGCGTTTTTCATTTCATGGGATTTTCTAACGATGTCACCTATGATGTCAACTAGGAATGATTCCTGTTTTCTAAAAAGATATGACCTGTTCGATTTGTTTTTTATTCTTTTCTATTGATTTATTGCTGAAATAATAATAGCGTCGTGTGCAGGATATATCAGTATGTCCCATTTGAGCTGCAACAAATGCGTCCGACATTTGTTCGCTGTCAATTAGCATTGTACCGTATGTTTTTCGTATCTTGTGCATAGTCCTGTGTGGTATATCCAGTTTTTTACAGATACTCGAAAGTCGTTTATTGAATGTGTTACCACGGATTCTTTTTCCGTTGTGTTCAAACAAATAACTTCCGTTTGGGTTGAACTTCATAGCAGCCTGTACTGTCTTAATTGCCTTTGGAGGAATAATTAAATTCCTGCATCCAGCGGATGTTTTGGGATGATCTTTCACAGTTACAAGCCAATGACCACTCTCGTCACGGTACTTCACTTCGGTACGTCTGATCTTGATTTCACAGTTCCCTATATCGTCTGGTGAAAGTGCAGCAAGTTCGCCAACTCTCATACCTGTTTCAAATACCAGAAGAATGCCAAGATTATATATATCTGGATGTTCTTTAAGGTACTTGATAATCACTGGCAGTTCGTCTTCCATAAAAACTTCCTTTTCTCTCTCAACAACTTTCTTCTGAAACATATTTCTTGGGAGATCAAGGTCTTTCATAAATTGCGAAATGCTGATGGTTGTGTATTTCTTTTTCTTTCCGTATCTAAAAATCCCATACAGCAGGGTTCTAAGACCTGCATAGGATTTTCGACTGAGATTGAAGTCACGGATTGAAACTTTAATAAAAGCTTCCAGATCATCTTCATTGATATTTTTGAAACGCTTTACCGATAATACATTAGGTTTCGTTTCAAAGAATCTTTTATAATCGTTTATGTAACGATCATAAGAAGCCCTCTGGATTTCATTATATTCCAGTTTTTGGTTAATCCATTCATAGAATACATCTTTCAGATAAATTTCCTGCATCTTATCCTTGTAGTATTCTACAATTAAATCTTCAATCTCTTTTCGTGTCCGCCGTCTCCTATATTGACGTTTTCCGTCTATACTCGGAAAATACGTTGAATAATAGTTGGCGGCTTTAGTGATATTATAGGGATGCTGTGCTAAAATCTCTTGTCTTTCCATTTCTTCTATTTGTTTCAGCGTTGCACCTATATCTATGATATCATTCTTGATCGCAAAATCCAAGAGTTCTTTTTCGTTAAACTCCATTTTCTTTCAGATTGCGATTCCTTTGACATCTAGTGTTATGATTCATGTTAAGGCTCCTATTCTTTTGGTATTGCAGAGTTTTACCCCTCTCCCAATGGTATAAAAATATTTAGGTTGTGTTCATATAAAATTCTTTCACAGTCCAAACGTATGGACTGGCTACCTTTGTTATAGTTTTTACTGATTATTGTATGTAGCTTATGGAAATGGTGCATCAACAGCGGGACTAAATTCATTGCTGTTTGCTCCATCTTCTTCTAATACGTTTGCTTCTTCATACATCATGTTTCTTTTTATCTGTAGTATCTGAAAATCTATATTAATATCACGATATACTGGTTTTTGTTCTGGGTGTTCCTTTAAAAAAGATTTTAATTCCCTTAGTTTTTGAATGTGTCTCTTAACGGAAACAGGAGCAGGTGAAAGATTAATTTTTTCAGGGAAAATATCTTTTCGTGTTTGTTGTTTGGTGTCTGCCATGTGTCTACTACCAGCTGGTCGGATAGACTTTTGATTTTCCTGTTCAAAAATAGAAAAATCTATATTACATGGCATTGTGTTACCTTTTTCCTTACTTAATTCCATGTATATGATTTCTTGTCCAGCATCTGGTATCTTTACCTTTGACATATAAGCAATCTGTCCTAGATACTTTCTGTAAATTCGAGTTAAATCTTCATAAGCAATATTGAATACACGTTCTATTGGTTTATCAACATTCTGACTTGCTAGATAACGGTGTTGATTTGGCAAAACTCGGCATAAATCCTTAGTAACATATTTCGTTATGTAAGAACTGGCTCTTGATGGGTCACGAATAACGGTTGCAGTAGAAAATCCGTATTTCCATAATGGAATATTGTAAATCTTAGTTGCAAAAGGTTTTTGCACATAATCATAAATGTATTTTCCAATACAAACTTTACCAGAAAAATCCAAAGACATTTTGCCGATATTTGCAACTAATCCATGAAAGTGCCATTTGCGCTTGTCCTTGTGAAGTTCTGGAACTATGATATATTTTAGGTCTGGGGCATACCGCTTTTTTAAATTGTTTGTCCAAATATTCAACTTTTGAGAAATAAGATTGAAATCTGTACTGTCCAGCTTTTGGAGATCTATAGTGAGAGTAATAAAGTAGTCCCATCTATTAGCCCTTGAGAGCATATATATCTGGTTAATTGTTCTGTTTACAGATGATTCTATACTATGCTCAATCTGCTTTTGGGTTCTTTCTTTTGATTTTGATATTTGTTTTTGCTCTGGAAAAGTTATTTTATTGGAGACCGTGACAGGACGCTTGTAAGTGCGGACTTGTATGGAATCCACGTATTCGATTGTTTTGACATTGTAATTCACTTTTCTTTTTCTCCATCGACTGAAAAGTGTTGCTATTGTCAAGTAAGCAACACAAAACAACTTTTAGTTTCCCTGGTTCATATTCATTTTTTGTCTTTTCTTTTTAAATGTGGGGATAGGCATTTTCCCTATCCCCACAGAAAGGTTAAACTTAGTCCATATGTATGGACTGCTTATCATTTAATCCTGGACAAAACCATCAACTTTCCATTCACTGTATCGTCCGTTACGGACTTCAAATTGTCCCGTCAGCTGATAATGTTTACCAGGTTCAAACAGATCATAGACATCTTTATCTACTACTTTCAGCTTTTCAACATCATCCCCGGACATTACAACAACACGATATGTAATCCCAGCTCTGCCCTCAATGGTGTATGGTGTTGCATTTTTTGTTATTAAAGTTACAAAATTGTTTGCTGTTGTGAAAATCTTCATTTTTTGTTCTTCCTTTCTTGTAGCTCCACTCTGTTTTACTTTACAATTATCAGTCGTATGCAAGTTCTAAAACAAAGCGGATTTTTTTCTTTGCAAAATTGTTATCATGTTTCATATCGTTAAAAGCATTTTCATATGCTGTACGATTTTGGATTAATTCATCGAAACTGTTACAGATGGCAAGGGTTGTTCTTCCTGCTTCCAGTTCTGGAACAGGCATACAGTCATTAATATCCTGAATGCCAATTTTCTCTGCATCTTCCCCATTTGCATCAATAATACTTTCACCATCTTCATCAGTTTCAATGACAGAAGATGCCTTACCAAACTCAATTATCTGGCGTACTGACCAGTCGGGCTTTACCTGTTCCAACTGTTCAGGGGTGAGGGAAGTCATGTTGACAAGTTGTGAACACTTAAAGGGCTTGTATTTTTCCTTTAAACCGATAGCTTTACCAGCCACGATTTCGCCGAATTTCTCAATTACTTTTATGTAGTTGTGTGTAGTTGCCTTTTTCAGTTCGTAGACATCCAGTGCAAACTCTGCGATATTTTTATAGTTTTCAATGCGGTAGTATTCACCATGGTGAATCTGCCACAGGGCACAGCCGACAGTAACATAGGCATCACTGGCTTTTGCCATGCCTTTGTCGATGTTTGCTTTTAAAGACTCAAAAGCTTTTTGGTCACGCTTACCGAACTTGATATCCTCTGCATTTTCTAGATCGGTAATTATAGCATTTGAAGTTTGGTTTTTCATAGAATTTCTCCTTCGTAAAAAATGTTTTTATTTTACATAGTTATTAAGGCCAAAATGCTTATAAAACTTAAGTTTCTGGGAATAAAACTATGTATTTCTTCATCTGCAATGGGTCTGCCAATAATGAATCTGACACTCAGAAATGGGTCTGGCTGCCATCCTTGTGGCTGCGCCACCGTCTGTCAGCCAGCTCCATTTCTTCCAGTCGGTTAAGTTAAGCAGATTGCCTTAAAAAGCATTTTGCGTATAAACTGTTTAAGCTGAACCATATCAACCAGTGGGTATTTCACTTCCTTAAGCGGAAAACCATCTGCTAGAAGCAGACCTTCCCCTGGCTGGTATATACGATTCTGGGGAATTTCTTCTCCTGAAAAAAGCATATTCAGCTGTTCTTTGTTCTGGCGCCCTAATGATAAATTAATCATATAGTTCAATCGGGCACCATGAAAGAGATCACTGGTTCCGTATTGTACACATGTCCAGACACCATAGTTAAAGCTTCGGCTCAGCATAAGCATTTCGGCATTCATGCTAATAAGTGAAGAAGCCCTTTTACCCTTTGTAAGCTTGTCCTGGGATTGGTAATAGGATACAGCAGAGGCATACTCGTCAAAAACCATGAGATGCCGCTGCTCTTTATCCACAATTCCTTTCTGCCTTGTGGCTGTAAATTGCTGGTAAAACTCTTCCATGCCCTCATAGCATTCATTTCCAGCATAGTACAGTGGATATCCATTTAAGAACTGAAAATCTTCTGAGTTTTTAAAATCGCATACATAGACTATCGGTTTTATACCAAGATTATAACTATCAGATATAAACTGCGACAGTTCATATAGTATACTGTGGGATTTTCCTGAGCCAGAACAGCCACAAATTAGCGCATGTGGATAACTTTCAAATGGATATTCAAGAGGATATTTCGCCCCAAAAGAATCCCATATCCCCTTATCGAATCCCCATTTCATCCCTTATCCTGCTCGGAAGCATTTTCATTTTCCAATGGGATTTCAGGAACATCTTCGGTCATTGTACCTGAAGCTGAAGCGTTATCCTGGTCTTGCTTTTGATGCCATTGACGATACGCTTCGTTTCTGAGTTTTACAATTTGCGCTTCGCCCTGGGGATTGTAAGCAAATGCAATCTGTAAAACGTTATGCCCCAAATTGCAGGCGACAACATTTGAATAGACCCGATAAAGTCCATTCTCTGAAAAAAACACGGATGCTTTCTTCTCACAAATGTGCTGAATAAGATCAAGTAGCTCATAAGAGACTGGCATATCCTTTTTGGGGCGAATACGGAATACGTAAATGACGCAATTCCAGTTTATTTTATCTACAAAATGATCAAAGTAGCAGCTATCAAAAAAACCTGCAATCTCCTTAAATTCTTCGTCAATGATTGCAGCTTGACAATAATTGCTTCCAGGCTGAAAACCTCTGAATACTGGATAGGAGATCACTGGATGCTGTGGCTCTGCATTGTCCATCATATCGGCAGACTTAATCAGAAGCCAAAATACAACGCCAATCGGTACTGTAAGTAAAAGTACTCGGAGCAATGCCAGCAGTGGTTGCCTGAGTAATATCAGAATTAGTACTATCGGAACGAGGAAAACTAAAGCAGTAACAATGAAAGCTTTCTGTTCCTGCCTTTTTTCTATGCTAACAGGATCCTTTAGACTGTCATATTCTCGAAAAAGTTCCTTAAACTCAGCTACAAACTGTTTGACATAACTAATTAATTTTTTCACGATGTGTACCTCTTTTCACTTATAAAGTAGATAATGACAATCAAGTTATACCCTTGATACCAAGTTTTCTGATCTGTATGAAGTTTTCAAGGTTCGATACTTCCTTTGTTGATGGTAATTTTTTATCCTGGATGTTTACGATAATCAATCAGATACATTTTTTCTCCTTCACATAGCGCATATCCTGTAGTTACTTGGTTTCAGTTAAAGCTTTTAGTTTGATGCTTATTACCTTTAACTGTCTCCATTATAAATCTTAAGATAAGCTATTTATGCCGATGTTTGCGACAAATTAGCTTATCTTGTCGAACTTTGCGACAATTACCATTTTATTGTTTTTCGCAACAATGGAAGATTCTCGACAACCGAAAGAACAATCTGATCTACATATTTAGCTTCTTTGTCAGAAAGTGTCCGTAAACATTTTGCAAAATCATATGCAATATTTACTTTCTCTTCCGAAAGGTCTTTAAAGATTTCTTCAAATTCTTTATTTACTTTTGGCAAGTCAACAACAACACCTTTTGAAAGGTACATTTCAGAAGTATCAAGTGCTTCTGCTAATGCGGCAATTTGTTCTTCATACGGTATTCTTTTGTCATTTTCAAAAGCTGAAATTGTAGAGCGAGCAATCGTCGTTTTCTTTTCAAGAGTTTCCTGCGTTATATGTTTCTCTTTACGTAAGTTACGAATGCGAGAACCTATAGTTCCTAAATTGTCACCATTAGTTGCATTGCTTTTTCTCATTTATAAGCTCCTTGTCACAAGAGCCTCATGTTGGCGCCAGCAAGAGCTTTTGCGTTTTTTATTTCGCCAAGTTCCTGTCGATGATTGTATATTACCAAGTATCTAATGCTGGCGTTTAAACCTCAGGCAATGGTATAATTGCAATAGTAATGCTAAAAATATTATTTTTTTGCTGTTTTATGCAATGTATTTCTCCGATTTTACAATAATTGGAGAAATGAATTTTTCTTCGATCTGTCTTAAATCGGAGAAAAGTATTAAAAGAAAGGAGAATTAACCATGGGAACCAAAATTAAATTATTTGTATCAGAAAACCTAAAAGAAAAAATCAAGACAAGCAGTAAGCTTTTTAATGTGACACAAAAGGATTGGATCCTTTTTCTGCTTCTTAATCGTTACGATTTAATTTACGATGATATCTGCAAGCAGAATTATGAAAAGGTCAAGAATGATCTTGAGGTTAGCTATACCTCAGAAATGAGGAATTACAAATTTCTTCCGACATTACAATTTGAAATGAGCGAACTGGTTTATAACATTTTTAGAGATCTTGCAGATAAGTTGAATTACAAGACCAGTAAGCTTTTGACCCTAATGTTATATCAAAACCAAATACTGCTGGAAGATATTCCTTCCTATTACAAGAAAAAACAAAAGGATATGGGAAAATTAGTTAGAGCGCTAACTGGCTCAAAAGAAAAGGTCACAGCTGAAAACCAGATATATGTGGTTCTAAAGAAACTTGGAATGAGCCAGAAGTCATTTTCTTCTATAGCGTCTGCTTATGTATTTTATTATATGTTTTCCAGCATGAATGAAGATTTATGGATGGAAGTTCTGAACGGAAGAGGGCTCACAAGAGAAAATTAACAGTTGTAAATTAAAATAAGTATAAAAAGAAGCTGGAAGATTCTTTTGGCTTCTTTTTTATTTTCCAAACTGTTCTTTCTTTTGTTGCTTCGATTTGCTTTGGAAAGTATACTTTTTGTCCTCTATCTGTCAAGGGCAAGCTACGTGCGGTAAACCGCACCCTTGACGGATAGACGCCCAAAAGTAATGTGCAGTTAAGCAAATGCGCAGCGCCGTGTGTTGTAAGTTTTACAACCAGCGCCTATTAAAATAGGAGGTACAGTTTATGAAGGAAATAACAAGTTACAATCGTGCAGTACAATATCTAAACAAGGTGTTTAAACTAATTAACGCAGAGTTTTTTAATGACGCTTTGGATATGCCAACAATTACAGTACAATCAACGGCCGAAGCATATGGACATATCACAGTGAGCAAAGTCTGGACGAATGAGCTGGGACTTATGAGCCATGAATTAAATGTGTCAGCAGATTATTTGGATCGCCCTATGGAAAATGTGGTGGCGACACTGATACACGAAGGATGTCATTTGTATGCAATAGCGAATGGTATTAAAGACACCAGTAATCATGGAGTTTACCACAACCGTAAGTTTAAGGAGCTTGCAGAAGCAAGAGGATTGAAGATCACCAGGAATGATAAATATGGGTGGACAATCACAGAACCAACGGAACGAATTTTTAATTTCTGTGAAGCATATGGATTAGGGGAAATTCAAATTACACGAAAAAAACAACTTTCATTTATTGGAACAGGAAATATCCCAGGAATAGGAAATGATAATTCACAGCCTCCCAATAAAAAAAGAAGCAGTTATCAACGCTGGATTTGTCCAAGCTGTCATACAATTATTAGAAGTACAAAAAATGTAAACATCATTTGTGGTGATTGCGGAGAACATTTTATAAGAAAAGAAAAAGAGAGCGGTCATTAAAACCGCTCTAATATTTTTTTAAAATTAATTTTTAATCTGTTATATTGTAATCAAATTTCACTAAATCATTTATACTGCAATTAAGAATATAAGCGAGTTTTGCAAGAGTTTCCACTGTAATTATCTTTCCTTGTCGAATATTATACAATGTTTTATGGGGAATCCCATATTCGGCTAATTTATAACCAGATATCTGCTTTTCATTTAATTTTGTCAGCAATGGTGTATAGTCTATCTGAACATTAACGTGCATTCTCTCGCCCTAATATCTCCGTCTATTTTCTTAATTCTATTTACAATTTTAGGTCACAAGAATGTACTTGACTAGGCGATAATTGTCGCATAAAATAAGTTATAAGAATGCATACCTCATCATTGAGGATTGCGAAATTTATTCACACTACAGAAAAGGGGGATTGCTATGTTAAAGAAAAAACTTGTGAAAGGAATGTTAAGCCTTGCAACAGCTATCATGCTTGTTGGTTCCGATCCTGTTATTCCTATGATGGAATCAGTTGGAGTTGTACAGGAAGTCGAGGCAGCTTCTTTGAAGCTTAGTAATAAGAGCGTATCAGTTATGACCGGTGAGAAGTCCAAGATTACCTTGAAGGGCGTAAGCTCTAAGAAGAAAAAGAGTGTTAAGTGGAAATCCAACAGTAAGAATCTGGTAGTATCTTACAGCAAGAAGGATACTCGGAGTGCTACTTTCTACGCTCGGAAAGCTGGAACTTATAAGGTGACTGCTACTTATGGAAAGAAAACTTATGTAGCTGTTGTAAAGGCTTCCAAGAAAGGTATGAATGTAACAAGTCGCACCTTAAACAAAGGTCAGAAATATACTCTGAAACTTAAAGGTGTGAAAGGTAAGGCTAAATGGTCATCTTCCAAGAAATCTGTTGTTACTGTTAAGACAATTAAGAATGGTAAGGGTGCTGTGATTACAGCTAAGAAACCAGGAAGTGCTACTATTACTGCTACAGTTGGAGAGAAGAAACTGGTATGTGTTGTAAAGGTTAAGGGTACGACAGCTGTTGTAACTCCTAAGCCTACGACTGCTCCGAAGCCTACTGAGAATCCGAAACCTCAGCCAACGACCTCTCCGAAGCCTACTGAGGTGGTAAAACCAGAGGAGAAACCTACACCGGAACCTACTCCAGCTGAGGTTAAGGCTGATAAGATTACACTAAATAGAGAAAGTGTTACTTTTACTGCTTTGAACCAGACATTTTCTCTTTCTGCAACCGTAACACCTGAAAATGCAGAAGAAAAAGCTGTAGGGTGGAATTCAATTAATACGTCTGCTGTGACTGTAGATGAGAATGGTAAGATTACTGCCGTAGGTAGGGGAAGTTCTGTGGTGTTCTGTTTTTTGAAATCTAATGGAGAAGTATTTGCTAAATGTTCGGTTACTGTACAGATACCGGAAACAAAACCAGAGCCAGAACCAAAACCAACTGAACCAGAAGTAGTAAAGGTGCTTTGGATTTATTTAGACTGTGAAGGTCTTAAATTAGAAGAGGGTGATTCTTCTAAGATATCTGCAACTGTAGGACCTAGCTTCGCTACTAATACATCCGTTAAATGGGTATCTTCAAGCCCAGATGTGGCTACAGTAGATGATAATGGTAATGTAACGGCTCTTAAAGCTGGCAGTACCGATATCATTTGCTCGGCTGTTGATGGTTCTGGCGTATCTGCTACTTGCCCTGTTAAGGTAACAGCTAAAATACCTTATACATTTGATATGTTTTCTGATTTGCAGTACGGCACTGTTTTTGATGGTGGAGATCAAATAGGGTTTGACATATTTACAAACGCTCCGATGGATAAAATCAATATTGTTGTTTCTAATGATGTCATACAGTATAATACTGTATTTGTCAATGGTGATAATTATGGGTATAGTTTTTACGCAAGGAAACAAGGAAAGTGCGTGGTAAGTATATATGTAGATGGTAAATTAAAAGATTTTTGGGATGTAGAAGTAACTTCTGATGACCAGAACTGGGCAACTTATGAGAGTTGGCTTAACGGTGTACTCGGAAATATAAAAGGTTCAAATTCTGATTTTGATAAACTTAACCCTATTCAGAAGATAACTCTGTTAGGTCAGTACATCCTTGACAATTATGATTATAATGCAGATCCAAATAAATCTTTCCATAATCATGGATGTGGTAACTGCAATGCTTCAGCATTTGTACTTAAGGACTATGCTCAGAGATTAGGTTTAAGGTCTGAGGTAGTAACACCTAAGATGTATGCAGGAAACGCTTCAACTTCAAGTCATGTAGTTGCTAAGATTTATTATGATGGCAAGATTTATCATGTAGATGCAGGTCTTGGAGGAAAGGCTCCTAGAGGTAAGATTTCAATTATGTATTGGAATGCAAATGAATATAACGGGTAATTGTTATATGATATAAAATACTAAAGGTGACAGTTTAAACTGTCACCTTTTCTTTTGCTTAAATACATTTACATAATATAAGATTTATGTTAAACTCTAATAATATAAAATATATTTGTTAGGTAGCATTTTAAGAAAGGAAGGTTTCTAATATGAGAAGAACATCAAAACCTTACTCGGATTTATACCTAAAAGATGTACAATTAAATATAGGTTACATGTGTGAACTTGCTTGTCAGTTAGGCATTTCTCTTAGTGAGATTTTATCCAGATTTTCTATAAGTTCTATAGCTTTTTAAACCTTAACTTTTAAAATCTTCAATCCTCGATAATATCCATCATTAACCGCATACCTTTTTTATACCCGGCACAAAAAGCTTCTTTTTGCACCGCCGTAGAATATGCAAAAATTAAATCTTGCATCTTATCATCCTGTAACAGTTCAAGTTCTATTCCTATGGCTTTCCACGCTGCAAGTACCTCTGGGGAATCTTCCAGAGTATCACTCCAATTTTGAAAAATTTCATTTAACTGTTTCACTGTTGTTTTCTCCTAATTGTTTACAAAAGATGTTATTTTGGTTATATTAGGTGTAACACTGAAACAGCTCCTTTCCATAAATTTTTAAATAAATGATGTCACCATGTTGTCAGATGATGTCAGGTCTTTGTTTAAGAAATCCTTTATTTACGCCATTTATCGACATTTCCAACGGTGTTCGATTCTCTCATCCCCTGCTCTTAAGCGTCAGAAATCTTGTAATTCAAGGTTTCCGGCGTTTTTTTATCGCAGCATCAGAGCTTGTTTAAAAAAAGTTCTAAAACATATCTGAAATAAAGACATTCTTCTACTATCCGTCTTCTGCAGACTTCGCAATACAAAATAAGGAATATGAAACAGCAAACCATTCCATGCTGTCTCATATTCCTTTATTATTCATTCAGAACCACCTTGTTTTATTTCTTCAACAACATCACATGCTCTGGTGGAAAATACAGATACTTTGGGATATTGTCCTTTGCAGTTTCCTGGAAATTCTTTTTCTGGCACATCCACCACAAAGTGCCGCTTTCTGCAGCCCCTTTATTACGAAACAGATACTGATGCTCAAAAGTATTTTCAATATACTCCTCAACCTGCACTTCCATGGTATTCTCACCAGCCTTAGTTGCCGGCCTCATCCAATGTCCCCGGATTCCAACATGGGTAATATCCTCTGTCACTTCCTGTTCTGAACGAAGCATAAGCTCCCAATCCAATGCATAAACCTCATGGCTGCCCATCTTCTGCACTGCAGAAAAATTCTTACATCCAGTCAGCCTTGCAGCCTCCAGATACTGAGGATTTTCGAAAATATCCCTGGTCTCACCAGTAAGAATATCTTTTCCATTATTCAACAGGGTCAGCTGACTGCAGAACTTATAGGCCTCATCCCTACTGTGAGTTACCATAATCATATCGCCTTTGTAATCTTTCAAAAAATTCTGCATATCACGCTGCAAAATATCCTTCAGATACCCATCCAGCGCAGAAAAAGGTTCATCCAGAAGAATCACCTCCGGCTCTCCGATCATCATACGCGCAAGAGCCACCCGCTGCTGCTGACCGCCAGAAAGCTGCGACGGAAAATGCTTTTCCAGTCCCTCCAAATGATATCTTTTTATGTAATCTGCAACCTTCTGTGAAAGCTTGCTTTTTTCCCCTCGATACCCGCAGGCAATATTCTTTTCCACAGTCATAGTTGGGAAAAGGGCATAATTCTGAAACAGGTATCCAACTCTTCTCTCCTGAGGCTTTAAATTAATTTTTTCCTCAGAATCAAAAACAGTCTTCCCGTTAATAATGATTCTTCCGGAATCCGGAGTTTCAATTCCGGCAATACTGCGAAGAGTCATACTCTTTCCGCTTCCGGAAGCGCCCAGGATCCCTATAGGTCCATCCTGCCCCTTCAGTCTTACATCCAGGGAAAAACCTTTAAAATTTTTCTGAATATCAAGTTCAATCGCCATTATATCCACCTTCTGGTCTGCATTCCTCTGCCGGAAGCAATATTAATTGCTGCAACCACCAGAAATGAGATCAATATGATCACTACGACCCAGAAACCTGCCATATCATAATTTCCAGCTGCAGTCTCTGATGCAATTGCAACAGAAACCGTCCTTGTCTTTCCAAGGATATTGCCGGCAAGCATGGAGGTTGCTCCATATTCTCCAATGGCACGGGCAAAAGCCAGTACAGTACCGGAAGCAATTCCAGGTCCTGCTGCAGGTATAATTACCTTCCAGAATATCCGGCTTTCACTCATTCCCAGAGTTCTTCCTGCATAGATCAGATTCACATCCACCTGCTCAAAGGCCGCCCTGGCATTTCGATACATCAGTGGAAACGCGATCACAGAAGCTGCGATCACACATCCGGTCCATGTCTGAACTACTTTAATATCAAAATTGTCCAGCAGAAAACTTCCAAAAGGCCTTTTCAGGCTAAAAAGCAAAAGCAGGCAGAATCCAGCTACTGTAGGAGGCAGAACAAGAGGCATTGTCAGAATCCCATCCAGCACTGCCCTTGCTCCCGGTTTCAGTTTCATGATCTTCCTTGCACAGAATACACCCAGAAAAAAAGCAAATATAGTTGCTGCCACACCGGTTTTCAAAGAAATCCACAAAGGACTCCAGTTTATTTCACTGAGAAATTCTACCATATTATTATCCTTTATTCTGCAGTGTCTTCAGATGCTTCCTCTGTCGGCTCTGCGGTCTCTTCAGCGGCTGCCATGTCATCCGTTTTCTCGTCATTTACATAAGCTGCAAATCCATATTTCTCAAATACTTCAAGAGCTTCATCAGACTGAAGGTACTCAAGAAATGCTTCTGCTGCTGCTTTATCATCATCACTTGCTTCTTTATCTTCTACCATTCCGGCAGGGTAAAGTACAGGTGTTTTAAGGCTTCCCTCCGGTGCCTCTGCAATAACCTCAACAGAATCTGCCACAGAAGCCGCATCCGTAGCATATACGATACCAACCTCATTACTGCCCTCACTTACAGATGCAAGTACATCTGTAACATTCTTACCCTCGTTGATCTCCATCTTGTTTACTTCATCTGTAATTCCAAGATTATCAAAAATCTCGCGTGAATACTGTCCAACCGGAACATCCTCTCCGGCAAGGGCAAGGTTTGCAGCATCTGGAATGTTCTCAAATCCGGTTACCTTGGTCTCTCCCCCCTTTGGTTTAATGAGAACAACTTTATTCTCAAGAAGATTCACTACAGAATCCTTGTCAGCAATCCCCTCGTCAACCAGTGCATCCATCTGCTTCCTAGCTGCTGAGAAGAAAATGTCGCAGCGGGCGCCTTCCTCAATCTGAGTCTGCAAAGTTCCTGAACTGTCTGCATTGTAAAGAATCTCAACATCCGGATAAGTTTCATTAAAATTCTTCTGAATCTCTTCCATGGCGTTATTCAGGCTGGCTGCAATAAATGCGTAAACCTCACCTTTCAGTTCCGGTGTCTCTGCTTCAGCAGATACGAAAGTAGTTCCAAACATCATAGTTCCCATAACACCAGCCATAAGTGCTGCAAAAACTCTTTTTTTCATTTCACGCCTTCCATTCTTGTTGTATTTTGTTGTGTTTTGTTATGTTTTATTCAGTTTCATTCATTATACTTAATTTCATTTGCTATGTCAATTTGAACCTGCATTGTTTGTACAATTTTTATTAGTTCACACAAATTTTTTTTACTTTTCATTTTTTCTCCAACGAAACACTCCTTGTTATTTTCTTTCCAACATGCTATGATATTTAAATACTACCAATAATAAATACAAAAGGCAGCTGCTTCTCAGCTATGGAACACGTTCATACTCCTGTCTAATCTCCTACTTGCTCATATGTTCCGATCTGTCTGATATCCATCCATTCAGCATATAGACATAATGAATACACAGCTGTCTTTCAGGAGTTTTGTAGTAAATAATGAAAAGAGGATTTAACTATGAAATTAAGTGCACGCAACCAGTTAAAGGGAAAAGTTATCAATATCAATAAGGGAGCCGTTAACTCCATCGTCACAATTGATATCGGAGGCGGCAACATTATCACAGCTACTATTTCCTGTGCAGCTGTAGAAGAACTTGGACTTGAAGTTGGCTCTGACGCTTACGCAGTCATTAAGGCAACCAACGTTATGGTGGGAATTGATGAATAAACTTTATACTGCTCAGGAAATTGCAGACAAGCTCCAAATTAAGAAGACCACGGTTTATGAATTGATCAAACGTGGAGAATTATATTCTTCTAAAGTAGGAAAACAGCTTCGCATCAGCGAGCAGCAGCTGAAACAATACCTGGAGCGTTCCGGTTCCGGCAATAACATGCCAGATCAGAAAGCCGTTTCTTCCAGTACCCCTAACGGAAATCTGCAGATTCCGGAACTTCCTCCAGAAAGTTCCCTTTTGAAGAGGGATTATCTTCTCCACTCCAGCGGACTGATCCTTTGCGGACAGTTTTCCCCGGCTCTCGAACTTCTGATCAGCCAGATGTCCATTCACCCTCAGGGGATCCCAGTCCTTCAATCCTTTATGAACAGCTACAACAGCCTGTATTCTCTTTATTTCAAAAAGGCTCACATAGCATGTGCAAGTCTGGATCTGGAACATATCCGCAGCCTTGTCCCAGGTGTACAGCTTTCTCTTTTATGCCTTTATGAGTATTCCATAGGGCTTTATGTTCCTTCTGGAAACCCTTTGAAGCTTTCAGGTCTGATGGATTTCGCCCGTAAAGACATAAAGATTGCCAATCGGGAAAAAGGAAGTACACCACGGATTTACCTGGACCAGTTTCTTTTCTCAGAAAAAATTTCGCCAGCCAGCATATCTGGTTACCATACTGAACTGGTATCTGATATTTCCACTGCCGCAGCTATTGCTACGCACAAGGCAGATTCAGCTCTTGGAGAAGAATACGCAGCACACCAGTCCGGACTTCTGGATTTTATTCCGCTTCAGACACTTCCTATGTATCTGGTCATGGAAACGGAAGCCCTTTCCCAGCCTGGATTCTCTGCTCTTCTTGAAATTGTACGGTCTGAAGATTTCCGAACGATTCTTCAGGGACAGACCGGATATAATGTGACACGGACAGGGGAACTGCTTTCTCTTTAAAATACCCATGGATAATAAAAATGCTTTTAATTTATTTACGCAGCTTCTGAACTGCTGTTTGAATAAATTAAAAGCATTTTTTCTTAGAACGCATTTGAAAAAGCCTTTTTCAAACACGCTCCTGATAAGTCATTCGGTTAACAAAAAACTCTATTTGAAAAATAATTATCAGGCATTCCACGCCTATTTTCCGGAAACAATATTCTGCATCCATACACCTTTCTTAACCAGCACAAACCCCACAATACACTTCAAAATATCTCCCACCTGTACCATGGCAAAAACAGCCAACACGTGTAAACCTGTGAAGCGACTGAGGCAATACGCAATTGGTACACTAACACACCACACAAATACACTGTCAAATAAAAATGTAATGATCGTTTTTCCACCGGAACGCAAGGTAAAATATGAAGCATGCAGGAATGCGTTCTGCGGCATAAAAATTGCCATGATCATAATAAAGTATTTCGCCAGTTCCTGCGCATCCAGATTGGTGTTATACAGCTTTGGGAAAAATGGTGCGACAATCAGCATGACTAATGCCACTCCAGTGCAGCACATAACAGAAAATGCAATCATCTTATTATCTGTATCTCTGGCCTTCTTCATATTTCCCGCGCCTAACAGCTGTCCCACTACAATGGCAACAGAGTCTCCCAAAGCGATGAATACAACATTAAAAACATTATTAATGGTATTTGCAATATTCTGTGCAGCTACTACGTTTAATCCCCGAATAGAATAGCACTGGGTAAGAATTGCCATTCCGGCTGCCCAGAGAGTCTCATTAAGCAGCAGCGGAGTTCCTTTGATCAAAATCTTCTTTGTTAAATTAGCTGGTACCTTCAGAGTACTGTAAAGACCTTTGGCAAAAGGCATTTTTTCTGTGTGAGTGTGTGACCAGATAATTATAATTGCAGCCTCCACATAGCGGGAAAGAACAGTCGCAATAGCGGCTCCTTGTACTCCCAGCTCTGGAAAGCCAAATTTACCATAAATAAGAAGATAGTTGAATACAAGATTCACAAGTACTGCAGTAACTCCCGCCTTCATAGGCTGAACAGTCTCTCCGCATTCGCGAAGGGTACTGGAGTATGCCTGACTGATCATAAATGGCGGCAATCCAATAAACATGATCCACAGATACTGCATTCCATATCTGCTCGTAGCCTCCAGTGCTGCTGCACTTCCTTCGCCTTTCAGATACATGCCGATCAGGTTTTCTCCTGAGCACATTAAAATCAATATTGTTATAATTGTGAGCGCAATTACCAGCCATAATTTGTAGCGAAATGTCTGGCGTACCCCTTCATGATCCTTCTGACCCGCATACTGAGCTGTAAAAATTCCAGCACCGGACACGCCTCCAAACAGACAAAGATTGTATACAAAAAGGAGCTGATTTACAATGGCTGCCCCTGACATCTGCTCTGTGCCAATCCTTCCGATCATAATATTGTCCAGAAGACTGACAAAATTAGTGATACCATTCTGTATCATAATGGGTATTGCAATTGCAAGTACCATTTTGTAAAAGGCCTTATCTCCCAGAAATTTCTTCCGGAATCCAGGCTTAGTTACTGTGTTTTCCATTTATCGATTTCCCCCTTCATTTCCAAACTGTAAAACAGAATATTTGTTCTGTGATTACAGCGTGGTAGATACTAAGTTACTACATATTTTCAAATAATGCAATAGGTAAATGTAAACAAATGAGAAAATTTTGCAATAGAAACATACACATAAAAAAGTGTCTTCGACACTTCAACTCCCCTGCCCCTCAATCTTGAGGGGATA
>ENA-OURU01002306-OURU01002306.1-human-gut-metagenome-genome-assembly--contig:-NODE-2306-length-19242-cov-13.619482_pt1 | contig 19242 bp, 15 predicted proteins | sample MGYA00242137_ERZ509064 | MGnify/ENA primary metagenome ERZ509064 (study PRJEB26280, sample SAMEA2338777) | human gut metagenome | biome: human gut; feature: human-associated habitat; material: faeces...
CTACAGTTACTGCATTCTCAGTCAGTACATCTGCTGCTTTCAGCGCATCAATCCAGTCTGCCCAGTCTTCGCCGCCCATAACCTTTACAGTACTTAAAACTTCTTCCTCTGTAGCAGGTTCCACTGTTTTCTCTGTAATCTCATTATTTCTCAGATCCAGACTCTTCTCTGTAAATGGCTCATCTGTAGTTTTCAGACAGGAAGACCAGGTCTTTCCTTCTGCATCTGTACGTCTCGGTGCTGCCAGGCTGTAGACTACCAGGTCCACTTTTCCAAGATCCTTTTTGATCAGTTCAATCGCCTTCTCCTTGATTTCCTTTGAAAAAGCATCTCCGTTAATGGTCTTTGCATAAACACCTTTCCCGGAAGCCAGTCTGTGAAACTCTGCTGTATTATACCATCCGGGTGTAGCTGTCCTTCTGCCATTTGCCTGACGTTCAAACATGATTCCAAGAGTATCAGAACCACAGTTTTCCAGTGCACAGATACGGGATGCGAGGCCGTAGCCTGTAGAACATCCGATGATCAGTGCTTTTTTTGTTCCGTTTACCATTCCCTGTTTACAGGCGTAATCTGCCTGGTTGCGCACACTCTCTGCACATCCCTGCGGATGTGCGGTTGTGCAGATATATTCTCTTACTTTTGGCTCGATGATCATAATTTTTCTCCCTGAATTTATTTCTTTGCCTGATATTTTTTAGTCAAGCGGATAAAATCATCCGCTTCGTTACTTGTTCATAATCGAATAACTGCTCCGCAGTATATACGCTTGAATTGTATGTATTGCAAATATTTTGAATCTCAAAATATTATAGCAAAGAAAAAGCAGAACGTAAAGTAAAAATCTCAGATTCTTCCCTATGTTCTACTTTTTTTACATTCTGGCTCTGATTTCATCTATAAACTTTGTGAAATATGCTCCGCCAGAACATTACATTACTTTTACCCACTATTTCGCAGTAGTACTTCCAAATCCACCATTGCGGATTTCTGTAGCATCATCATCTACCGTGATTCCGTACTCTACAAAGATTCCCTGCATGAATCCTGTATCTGCCGGAATTGTCAAAGTTTTGTTTTCATTGGAATCATTTGTGATCTTTGAAAAAATGTGGCCTTCGTTATCTGAATAGAAATAATCACTGTCAATGATACCAACTGTGTTGTTAAGCTGAAGACGGTATTTAAATCCCAGTCCGCTTCTCGGATAACATTTCAGCACCCATTCCGGCTGCATTTCTACCCGGATTCCTGTCGGGATCTTTACTGTTTCGCCTGGCTTCAGAGTAAATTCTGCCGGTGCGAAAAAGTCATAGCCGGCACTTCCTGCTGTCGCTCTCTTCGGCAGACGGATAGCCTCGTATACTTTCTCTGCTTCTTCCTGAGACTGTGCGAAGGTATCAATCCAGTCTGCTGTGAAGCGTTCTTTGCTTACTTTATGAAATTTTGCGATTCGTTTCATCTGTTTTTCCTCCTGTCTGGTCATGCAAAGCTGACACTCCTGCTTCGCAGTACACTCATAGCTGAATATTTGACTGATTCAGTAAAAAAGCAGTTCAGGTACACCTGACGCATACTTGAACTGCCTGTATATTTCTTATTTATGCAATACGACTTTTCCTTCATGAAGAGTTTTGGGAACATCGATTACTCTCTGATTGCTGGAACCTTTCCATTTCAGGGAAAGCTCTTTCTTGTCCACCTCAAATTCACCGTCTACGCAGACATCCAGATAACGCACAATCTCTTCTTTGCTGATCTCCTCCCAGAGGAAACCTGTATAAAGCCAGATTGTTTTACCAGGATATCTCTTTCTGATCTCCTTCGCAAAGGCTGTTACCTCAGTGATATTTGCCGGGTGCAGTGGATCTCCACCTGAAAAGGTAATTCCGCTCACATAATCCTTATCCAGTTCCGCAAAAATCTCCTTGCGTTCTGCCTCACCGAAAGGCAGTCCGCCGTTTGGATCCCAGGTGACAGGATTCTGGCACTCCGGACAGCAGTGATTGCATCCTGCCACCCAGAGCACTACACGAAGTCCGTCGCCATTAAGCATATCGTCCTTGGTAATATTGTGATATCTCATAATTTTTTACGCTTCTTCCGGTACATCCTTCATGCTGAAACTGATTCTTCCCATCTTGTCTTTGCCAAGGCAGATAACCTTAACTTTATCACCAAGTGTGAGAACATCCTCAACACGATTGATTCTTTCTTTACAGATCTTGGAAATGTGTACCATTCCCTCTTTACCCGGTGCAAATTCAACGAATGCACCAAACTCTTTGATGCTGACAACTTTACCTGTAAAGATCTGTCCTGCTTCAAAATCAGTTGCAATGATCTTAACCATGTTAGCTGCCTCATCCATGCTCTTCTGATCAACTCCACAGATAGATACCGCACCTTCGTCTGTGATATCGATCTTAACACCTGTACGCTCGATGATCGTATTGATAGTCTTTCCTCTCTGACCTACAACATCACCGATCTTCTGAGGATCGATCTGGATCTGGATGATCTTCGGAGCATATTTTCCAACAGTTGTACGAGGTGCAGGGATACATTTCTCAATAACTTCGTTAAGGATGTACTCTCTTGCTTCCTTAGTACGTCTGATTGCTTCTTCTACGATCTGTCTTGTAAGACCGTGGATCTTAATATCCATCTGAATCGCTGTGATACCGTCATGAGTTCCGGCTACCTTGAAGTCCATGTCGCCAAAGAAGTCCTCAAGTCCCTGGATATCAGTAAGAACGATATAGTCATCATCTGTGTCACCTGTTACAAGACCACAGGAAATACCTGCAACCGGCTTCTTAATCGGTACACCGGCAGCCTCAAGAGACATGGTGGATGCACAGATACTTGCCTGGGAGGTAGATCCGTTTGACTCAAAGGTCTCAGATACAGTACGGATTGCATATGGGAATTCTTCTACGCTTGGAAGCACCGGTACAAGTGCTCTCTCAGCAAGTGCTCCATGACCGATCTCACGGCGTCCCGGTCCTCTGGATGGCTTTGTCTCACCTACAGAATAGGACGGGAAATTGTAGTGATGCATATATCTCTTGCTTGTCTCAAACTCGTCAAGTCCGTCAATCCTCTGTGCCTCTGTAAGAGGTGCCAGAGTAGTAATCGTACAGATCTGAGTCTGTCCACGAGTGAACATAGCGGAGCCATGTACTCTCGGGATGATATCAACCTCTGCTGCCAGAGGACGGATCTGTGTGATCGCACGGCCGTCCGGACGTTTGTGATCTTTCAGGATCATCTTACGAACGGTCTTCTTCTGATACTGGTAAACAGCCTCACCAAGAACAGCAAGCCACTCCTCTTTCTCTGCGAAAGCTTCTTTCAGCTTGTCTGTGATCTCTGCAATGTTGTTCTCTCTTGTCTGCTTGTCATCAGAGAATACGGCAACTTCCATTTCTTCCGGAGGAACGATCTCCTTGATGGCATCAAACAGCTCCTGAGGAACTGCACAGGACTCATAGCTGTGTTTCTCTTTCCCGCACTCAGCGATAATCTGATCGAAGAATCTGATGATTTCCTGGTTTACTTCATGTGCTTTATAAATAGCCTCGATCATCTGATCCTCCGGAACCTCGTTGGCACCGGCCTCGATCATGATAACCTTATCTCTTGTGGAAGCTACTGTCAGCTGAAGGTCAGAAATATCCTTCTGAGCCAGTGTAGGGTTCACAACATACTCTCCATTGATCAGGCCGATCTGTGTCGTTGCACATGGGCCATCAAATGGAATATCAGAAATACAGGTAGCAAGGGAAGAACCAAGCATAGCCGGGATCTCCGGGTTGCACTCCGGATCTACAGACATAACCATGTCTACCAGTGTTACGTCATTTCTGTAATCCTTCGGGAACAGAGGACGCATAGGTCTGTCGATAACACGGGAGGTAAGGATTGCGTGCTCGCTTGCCTTTCCCTCTCTCTTATTGAAACCGCCCGGAATCTTTCCTACGGCGTACATTTTCTCTTCATATTCAACGCTTAACGGGAAAAAGTCGATTCCCTCTCTTGGCTCCTTGGATGCAGTTGCTGTAGCAAGTACAGTGGTATCACCATAATGCATAAGTGCTGCGCCATTGGCCTGTTTCGCAACACGTCCGATATCTACGGTAAGTGTTCTTCCAGCTAATTCCATGGAATAACTTTTGTACATGTCTTCTCTCCTTTTTCATATAAAATATTGATCTGAAGCCACCTTACACTTCTGCAGAAGCTGTAAAAACCAGTTCTGACCGACGTATATTGCAGCTCTCTTTGCCTCTGTCACAACAGAAGTCCGAAACGACTGAAAAATACATTTGATATTGCTGGGAACAGTTCTCTTCAAATGTTCTCTTCAAATGTCCTTTTCAGAAGTCTCGGAAATCTTTATCTGTCAGGTTGCCCTTACAGACAATAGTGCCTCTATTGTGACACTTATCACTATCCACAAAAGCTCCGGTAGAAAGCTTGTCAGTGAACAATCATAACTTTCCTCACATCTTAAAATAGGGCGGATGGATATCCGCCCCTTCCGCATACTAATTATTTTCTTAAACCTAATTTCTCAATCAGTGCACGGTATCTTTCGATGTCTGTTTTCTTTAAGTAAGCTAACAGTCCACGTCTCTGACCTACCATTTTCAGCAGACCACGTCTGGAATGATGATCCTTGTGGTTGTTCTGTAAATGCTCAGTAAGCTCCTGGATTCTTGCAGTAAGAACAGCTACCTGTACCTCTGGTGAACCAGTATCTCCCTCACATCTTGCATACTCTTTCATAATTGCTGTTTTCTTTTCTTTTGAAATCATCTTGATTTCCTCCTTATTATTCTTAATGGTCTCCCATGCAGGTATTCCTGTGGGGACGTAATCGCCGCATATTAAGAGACGGTCGGAGTGTCCAACCCCTGAATATGGGCTGTCTGATATGTGAACGCAGGAAGTAAACCTACTCACACCTTGCCTAGTATAGCATACCCGCCAGATTCTGTAAACTGTTTTTTTCGTTTTTCTTCCCGATATTATTTCTCAGTTTTTTCAAAAAATCTCCGGCCATCCTCTGCATCCGCCAGAAGTCTGCTCTTCAGCGCCTCAAGAGAGGGAAATTTCCGTTCCGGCCTCAAAAACTTTTTGAAATCCACCCGGCATTCCTCTCCGTAGAGATCTTCCTTACAGTCAAAAAGATAGGTTTCCACCCCTATAAAGCTCTCACCAACCGTAGGCTTACAGCCAATGTTGGTAATTCCGTGGTATATCTTATCCCCGAAATAAGAGCTTGTCACATACACACCGTTTGGCGGCAGGATCTTGGTCCTGGGAGGCACGAGATTGGTAGTGGGAAGCAGGACCTTATGTCCCATTCCCCTGCCATGCACCACCTGGCCTTCCACAAAGTAATCCCTTCCCATAAGGGAAGTAACTTTCTCCATATTTCCTTTTTTCAGTTCTTCTCTGATATAGGTACTGCTGATCTTCCTGTGTCCATCCATTTCTTTGGAAAGGATTTCCACATCAAAGCCATACTTTTCTCCAAATTCCATAAGAAGCCGGGGCGTACCTTTCCGCTCAAAGCCAAACCGGTTGTCCTCTCCTACTACTACGTAGGATGCCCCAAGATCTCCCATAAGAATCTCTTTTATAAAATTCTCAGCCTTCATATGCCGGATCCTGTCATTTAACTGGCATTCTACTAGCACATCCACGCCAAGCTTTTCAAGAAGGGAAGCGCGCTCCTGGCTGGTAAGGATCATGTTGCTGGAAGCATCAATGGCAAAAAGAACAGCCTGTTCTCCAAGTGTCTTCCGCTCCCTGATCTTCTCAACCAGTTTCCTGTGGCCACGGTGGATCCCGTCAAATTTTCCCATTGTTACTGCACAGTTGGCAAGCTTTGGAAACTCACCCTCTATCTTCAGGTATTCCATAATCTCTCCTGTCACACCAGTTTATGTCTGATTGGTGACTATTCAGCACCTGCCAAATCGTCACTTTATTATTCAGAACATTTTCACCGGATAATATTTCTTCTCCCCTGCATCCCACTGAAAAATACCTGTAAAAGTTCCGTCACTGGCGTACATGCGCACCCAGCCTTCTTTGTGCTGGGGACTCACCAGATTGTCGGACAGCGGATTTCCATTTGCCAGAAGCCTGTCCCCGTAAGAATCCGCATAAAGAGCGGGGTACTCAGCCAGAACTGCCTCTACCGGATCGATCATATCCTGGACGGTTCCATCTGCCACGGCAGCTTCCACCTGGGCAAGCGTATGGCTCTCAGAGAGAGAATACCGGCCTACCCTTGACCGGAGCAGTTCTTCCATACAGCCGCCACAGCCAAGCTTCTCACCAATATCATGGCACAAGGTGCGGATATAGGTTCCCTTACTGCAGGTCACTCTTATTTTCACCAGCGGAAGATGAAATTCCAGAGGCTCTATCTCGTAGAAGCACACTGGCCGGGCTTTTCGCTCAACCGTTTTGCCCTCTCTTGCCAGCTCATAAAGTTTCTTTCCATTTACCTTCAGAGCAGAATACATAGGCGGAACCTGAAGCTGCTCCCCTACAAAGCTTTTCAGTACTTTTCGCACTTCCTCCTCAGTCACATTCACTGGCCGCTCTTCCAGAACTGTTCCAGACATATCCTGGGTATCCGTGTCGATTCCCAGATGAAGCACTGCCTCATACGTTTTTTCCTTATCTGTAAGAAGATCCACCAGCTTGGTGCCCTTTCCAAGAGCTACCGGCAAAACACCGGTAGCATCCGGGTCAAGAGTACCTGTGTGCCCTATCTTTTTCATATGGAGAATTCCCCGAAGCTTGGCTACCACATCATGGGAGGTAAAGCCCTTTTCCTTGTGAATTACAATGATTCCCTGAAAATCTGCCATTACTTATCCTGTCCTAAAAGCTGTTTTTCGATCTGTTCTGAAATATTATTGATAACGTCATACATGGAGCCGGCCAGATCACAGCCTGCTGCTTTCACATGTCCGCCTCCTCCGAAATAGGAAGCAATCTTGCTTACATCTACAGAACCGTTGGAACGGAGTGATACCTTAAACACCTGGCTTTCACGCTCATAAATAAACATTGCCACTTCCACACCTTTCGTAAGACGGAGCTGGCTTACGATTCCATCCAGGTCTGACGGCTTTACACCATAGAAATCCATGTCTCTCAGCTTCATGTAGCCAACGATACATTTACCATCCAGAAGCATAATGCTCTCTGCCAGAACACGCCCCATGACCTGATTCTGAATGTAGCTCTTCTGATAGAAGGATTCGTCAATAATATTGGAAAAATCAACACCCTTTTCCATCAGGTCACCGGCAATACGCATGGTGTCCGGAGATGTGGAGGAATACTGGAATACACCTGTATCGTGGATCATTCCGGTATAAATAGCAGTTGCAATATCCAGATTGATTTTTTCTTTGTCAAGAAGCTTATACAGAACCTCGCTGGCAGAGCTGATCTCACCATGTACGTGGTTCACATCTGCAAATCCCGGATTGCTCACATGATGGTCAATGCAGACGGTCTTTTTCGCAGAAGCGAAATAATCAGACGCTACTGCCAGACGGTCAGGAGCGCTTACATCACAGGTTACAAAAAGATCATACTCTCTGGGCTCGCCTGCTTCATAATGCACCTCGTCCATGCATGCAATATGTCCGAATACCGGTTTCGGCTTCTCCAGATAGATATCTGCCTTGATTTCAGGATACCATTTCTTTATATACAGATAAAGTGCCATGCAGGAACCTACACAGTCACCATCCGGGCGAACATGTCCCCCAATTCCCATGGTCTTTACGCCATCCAGAATTTCTTCGATTCTCTCCATTCCCTTCACCTCGATTTTTACTCTTCGTCTTCAGTTTCTGCTGTATCCTGTTTTTCCCCGTCCTCACTCTCAGTGCCCTTCGAATGGTCGTGTTCGATCACGTCATCAATGAGTCTGGACATATTTACGCCATATTCAATGGACTCATCCAGAATGAAGCGGATTTCCGGCGTATTGCGAAGATTCAGGTTCTTCGCAAGCTGACGGCGGATATAGCCTTCTGCACTTTTCAGCCCTTTAATTGTGGACTGCTTGGATTCCTCGCTGCCAAGGACACTGATAAATGCCTTGCAGGTCTTAAGATCCGGTGCAACCTCCACAGCCATGACAGATGTCATGGGATGGATGCGGGGATCCTTGATCTCACCGCGGATAATGTTGCTCAGTTCTTTCTGAACTTCTGCATTGATCCTTGTATTTTTAATGCTGTTTTTTCTCATTTTTTGGTCTCCTATATGAGTGCAGGCTCTGGACAACGGAAAATTGGGGGCAATGAGCTTGCCCCCAACTGACACCTGCGATTACTACGCTCTAGCGCGGCACCTCAACCATAATATATGCTTCAACTTTATCTTCTTCTTTAACGTCATTGAAATCCTGGAATACAAGACCACACTCATAGCCTGCACGAACTTCTTTGACATCATCTTTAAATCTCTTAAGGGAAGCCAGCTCACCTTCGTAGATCTGCTCCTCGTCTCTGGTGATGCGTACCTTGCATCCTCTCTGGAAGGTACCGTCAAGCACATAGCTTCCTGCGATAGTACCGATACCGGAAGCCTTGAACAGCTGACGAACCTCTGCATGACCGATTACCTTCTCCTCAAATACCGGATCCAGCATACCCTTCATGGCAGCTTCCACGTCCTCAATTGCCTGGTAGATAACACGGTACAGACGAAGGTCAACGCCTTCCTGCTCTGCCAGCTGTTTCGCTGTGGTATCAGGACGAACGTTAAATCCGATGATGATCGCATTTGATGTAGCAGCAAGGCTGACATCAGACTCATTGACAGCACCAACGCCGCCATGGATCACTCTTACAACAACCTCATCATTGGAAAGTTTTACAAGACTCTGTTTTACAGCCTCTACAGAACCCTGCACATCGGCTTTGACAATAATCGGGAGCTCCTTAAGGTCACTTGCCTGAATCTGGTCAAACAGATTATCCAGGGAAAGTTTACCCTTAGTTTCCTCAAGAAGACGGTTCTTATTCTCGGAAACAAATGCTGCTGCAAAATTCTTAGCCTCTTTATCATTCTCAAAGGACATAAGAACCTCTCCGGCATTCGGAACATCGCCAAGACCAAGGATCTCTACAGGAGTAGACGGACCAGCCTGTTTTACACGGCGTCCCTTATCATCCATCATAGCACGTACTTTACCATTGCATGCTCCGGCTGCGATAAAATCTCCAACATGAAGAGTACCCTTCTGTACAAGGATCGTAGCAACCGGTCCTTTGCCTTTATCCAGCTGAGCCTCGATCACAAGACCTCTTGCTGCACGGTTCGGGTTTGCCTTCAGCTCAGAAACCTCTGCTGTTAAAAGGATCATTTCAAGAAGATCATCAATGCCCTCTCCTGTCTTGGCAGATACCGGAACGAACGGAGTTGTACCGCCCCAGTCCTCAGGAATCAGCTCATACTCGGAAAGCTCCTGTTTTACACGTTCAATGTTTGCACTTGGCTTATCGATCTTGTTGATGGCAACGATGATCTCAACACCAGCAGCCTTTGCATGGCTGATAGCTTCTACTGTCTGTGGCATAACACCATCATCAGCTGCAACTACAAGAACAGCGATATCTGTGGAGTTTGCTCCACGCATACGCATGGCAGTGAATGCCTCATGTCCCGGTGTATCAAGGAAAGTGATCTTCTGCCCGTTAATATCAACTACATAAGCACCGATATGCTGTGTGATTCCACCAGCCTCGCCTCTTGTTACGTTTGTCTTACGGATTGCATCCAGAAGAGAAGTTTTACCATGGTCAACGTGTCCCATTACACAGACTACCGGTGGTCTTGAAACCATTGTGGATTCGTCTTCCTCTTCCTCTTTCAGAAGCTCCTCAATTACATCTACTTTTTCTTCTTTTTCTGCAATAATGTCAAATCCAAGAGCAATCTCTTCTGCCTGCTCGAAATCGATCTCGTGGTTTACCGTTACCATCTGACCTTCCATGAACAGCTTCTTAACAATTGCAGATGGCTGCATCTTCATCGCTTCTGCAAGCTCGCGGATGGTAAGCTTCTCCGGAATTGTGATCTCCTTGATCTCCGGTTTCTTCTCTTCCTGTTTCTGCTGCGGAGCAGGCTTCTGAAGTGCTTTCGGGATTCTGGACATCTGGTTTCTGCCGCCCTGGTTTGGTCTGTGTCCGCCACCTGATGTCTTATCGAAATCTTTCTTTTTATTCTTGTTCTCTCTGTCACGCTCACGCTTGCTGTCCTTGGATGTCTTGGTCAGCTCTGGTGTAAAGATTGCGTCAGATCCGCCGCCGCTTCTTCTTGCACCGCCGGAGCGCTGTCCACCCTGGTGGTTCTGTCCGCCAAAGCGTCCTTCACTACGGTTATCTCCGTCTTTTCCTCCGAAACGTCCCTGACCGCCCTGTGGTCTTCCCTGGCCAAATCTGCTGCCATTTCCGTTTCCATTTCTATTGTCTCTGTTGTCACCGCCCTGACGGAATCCACTTCCGTTTCCATCACCCTGGCGCGGTCCTCTGTTCTGGGAGTCTCCCTGTCTTACAGGTCTTCCCTGACCATCATTATTTCTGTTTCCGCGGAATCCGCCCTGGCCGCCATTGCCGCCCTGTGGTCTTCCCTGGCCAAATCTGCCTCCGTTTCCATTTCTGTCCCCGCGATTATTGTCGCGGCCTTCGCCCTGACGGAAATTACGGTTGCCCTGGCCATTTCCCTGACGCTGCTGGCCGTCGTTTCTGTTCTGCTGTGCAGCTGGTCTCTGGGATTCTGTCCTTGGAGCTTCTGCTTTCGGTGCAGCCTGAACCGGTTTTGCAGGCTCTGTCTTCGGTGCACTTACCGGTGCGCTTTTTGGTGCTGTCTCAGCTTTTGGTGCTTCTGCCTTTGGTGCTTCTGTCTTAGGAGCTTCAGCCTTCGGTGCACTTACCGGCTTCGGTGCTTCTGTCTTAGGAGCTTCTGGCTTCGGTGCTGCCTTTACAGGTGCCTCTGCTTTCGCTGCCGGCTGTGCCTGTGCTGCAGGACGTGTGCCCTGTGGACGTGGCTTTCTCTCTCCAGCTGGTTTCTTTCTGTTCTTCCCGCCGTCACTTGCATTCTGTGCATGATATACGCGGATAATATTTTTTTTCTTCTTCGGTGCCTCTGCACCGTCGCCTTCTTTCTTTACTGACACTTTCTGCTCTTCTGTCTTAGGAGTCTCCAATGTTATTCCTTTCTCCTTTCCCGTATCTATAACTTTTTTCACTCTGTTTTTATTCTCTCTGTTTTGCTTATTTCTGTCTTTGGCAGGCTCATGTGAATTTATCACCATATGCCATTCTCCCTTCACCAGTACGAGTCAGGATACGCTTTTACAAGTTTTCCGCAACTCATATTATCAAAAATCATTTCCCGGGAACATTTAAAAGCATTCCCTGGAACGCTTTTTTCTCTTTGGTTCAGGTCGTTTTCTCAGACAACAGTGGTATGCTCTAGAGCTCCTTTCCCTCATCCTGCAGCACCTTCCTGATAGCTTCTGCAAAATTCCAGTCCTGTACAGCCAGGCTGGCACGGAATTCCTTGCCCATGGCATGCCCTAACGTTTCTTTATCTGAAAGGATATACAAGGGCACTTCGTAAAATTCACACATGTTCCGGAATTTCTTCTTGGTGTTATCCGAAGAATCTCCGGCTACGATTGCCAGATATCCTTTGCCGGTCTTAATGGATTTCTCAGTGGAAAACTCTCCGCTGACTGTTTTTCCGGCCTTTGTTGCAAGTCCGATCAGGGACAGCGCTTTATTATTCTTCAATACTATCAAACTCCTTCTCAAGGCTATCATAAACCTCATCCGGGATAGCTGCTTTCAAAGAACGCTCCAGTCCGTGATTCTTTCTGGCTTTCTCCAGGCACTCACAGCTCTTGCAGATGTAGGCTCCGCGACCGTTTTTCCTGCCTGTAGCATCCAGAATGATCTCATCCTCTGCGGTTTTCAACACCCTGATCATTTCTTTTTTATTCTTCATTTCTCTGCAGCCAGTACACTGGCGCATGGGAATTTTATTCTTCGTCTTCATTCTCTACCGCATCCTCAGTCTCTTCAGACTCTTCACCGGCAGCTGTTTCTTCGCTATCCTGAGAAATTTCTTCTGTAGCGGACTCCTCAGACTCTTCGTACTCGTCATCCTCATAGTACTCATCGTCATCCTCGTCATAATCATAGAAGTCGCCGGACTCTCTTGCCTGGGTTTCACTCTTGATATCAATCTTAAATCCAGTCAGACGTGCTGCAAGACGTGCATTCTGTCCTTCTTTACCGATTGCAAGGGAAAGCTGGTAATCCGGAACTACAACAAGTGCAGTCTTCTCATCCGGATCTGCCATAACAGCGATTACCTTCGCCGGGCTTAATGCATTCTCGATCAGGATTGCAGGATTCTCATCCCAGTTGATGATATCAATCTTCTCACCGCGAAGCTCATTTACAATCGCACTTACACGGGCACCATTTACACCAACACATGCTCCAACCGGATCTACATCAGGATCGTTGCTCCATACTGCCAGCTTGGTACGGGAACCTGCCTCACGGGCAATGCTCTTGATTTCAACAGTTCCGTCCTTCACCTCAGCAACCTCAGACTCAAAGAGGCGTTTTACAAGGCCAGGATGTGTTCTGGAAACAAGGATACGAGGTCCCTTCGGTGTATCCTTTACCTCAAGAATATACACTTTGATCCTCTCAGTAGGCTTGAAGGTCTCACCCTTCACCTGCTCATTCTCAGCAAGGATTGCATCTGCCTTGCCAAGATTTACGCTTACATTATGTCCTACCACACGCTGTACAATGCCGGTAACAACTTCTTTCTCATTGCCGTGATACTGGTCAAACAGAACTTTTCGCTCTTCCTCACGGATTTTCTGAAGGATTACGTTCTTTGCATTCTGTGTTGCAATACGGCCAAATTTGTCAGAGTGAACCGGTACCTTCAGGATATCGCCAACCTCTGCATTGGTATTCTGCTTCTGTGCTTCTACAAGAGAAACCTCTTCAGCAGGATCTTCTACGAATTCTACAACCCGGCGGTCTGCATATACACTGAAATCGCCTGTTTCTCTGTTAATGGTAACATGTACATTGTCAGCTTTTCCAAAATGATTCTTGTATGCCTGGATCAGGGACTGCTCAATGGCATCCAGCAAAGTTTCCTTGCTGATATTTTTCTCGCGTTCCAATTCGTCCAGAGCACCCATTAACTCCTTGTTCATTTTTCTTATTTCCTCCTTTTTGCTTTCCAGCATAATCGCTTATTTCTTAAATCGGACATGTCGCCGACTGGCAGCATCTTCCTATATGAAAGTCAGCTGTTCCGCGCCTGTGGTACTCCCACAGCTGCGTCCGGACTTTCATGGTAACTCAAAAATCAATCGCCAGACGCACCAGTGCAATGTCTTTCTTATCGAAAGTGCGAGGAGTTCCCTCCTCATCAATGGTCACACTGTTATTATCATATGCTGTCAGTTCACCACAAAATTCTTTCTGTTTCTCGATTGGCCGGTAGGTTCTGATTTCTACCAGTTTGCCAATGCTTCTGGCAAAATCTTTTTCTTTCTTCAGAGGTCTGTCAAGTCCCGGAGAACTGATCTCCATGATGTAGCTGTCCTCGATGAAATCATCTTCGTCAAGCGTGTCGCTGAAAGCCCTGCTTACTGTCTCGCAGTCATTCACTGTGATTCCGCCTGGTTTGTCAATGTAGCCGCGAAGATACCAGTTTCCTGCTTCCTTGACATATTCCACATCTACCAGTTCGAATCCATTGCTTTCTACGATCGGAGATAACAATGCTTCTGCTTTCTGTTCATACTCTTCTTTTCTGCTCATTTTTCCCACCTGCCTCTCTATCCTTATCATCAAAAAGAGTGGGCTCACGCCCACTCCTTTGTCAACAAGTTCTGATTTCTTGTATCATTCTAACACCTTTAAATCCAAATTGCAAGGGCTTTTTCTTATAAATGCCCATTTTACAATGGTTTTAACCCATTTTAACAGTATTGTTAAGCTTGTTTCACAAGCAACAGCTTTTACTTTCAGCTCTTTTGAGCTTCTGCTGCACAACCTGTATAACAGCCTTTTCTTCATAATCTGCTGCTTAAATTCTGGGTTTCATGCCCTTGGTATCACGTTTGGCCAGCTTTACCTTGTTCAATGCATACGGCTTGTCGTGATACTGGATGGTGTACTCCTGTCTCGGTTCCACCAGATAGGCATGCTCAAGAACATCCCCGTCCCCCAGCTTCATTCCTCTTACACCAACAGAGGTCTTCTTCATGGTAGAAACATCGGTTTTCAGAATACGGAGGAAATAGCCATTCTGACTCTGGAATACCACCTGTTCCATTTCATCTGCCGGACCTACAAAGATCAGCTGATCCTCTTCTCCAAGCTTGGTAGATGCAATCGTTCTCTTTGCCACATCGAATTCCTCACCTGCAACAAGCTTGCACATGGAGGTCTTAGTCACAAACAACAGGGTGGATAATTTCACCTGTCCTGCAGGTGCCACATAAAGGATCTGTTCCTGGCTGCTGTCGTAGTTACTCAGATTATCAGCCGGAGTTCCCTTGTCACGGAAACGCACCAGTGGAATATCTGCCACTTTGATGGAATGCATGCGTCCCATATCTGTGAAAATGCAGATCTTGTCTGTATTCATGCAGGTAAAAATAAATTTATTCTCTGCATGGGCAGCCTCTTTGTTTCTCTCATAAGCATTCTTATCAATAAGGCGCATATAGCCGAAACGATCCATAAGGAAGCAGACCTCTGTCTCTTCCATCTTCTTTTCTTCGTAAACTGCCTCTTCTGCGTTCTCGATCACAGTTCTTCTCTTGGTGCTGTACTCTTTTTTGATTCCATCAAGTTCTTCAATAATCACTTCACACATGGAATCATAGTTGTTCAGAATATCTTCATAAGAAGCAATATTTTTCATAGTCTGGTCATACTCTGCCTGAAGAGCCTCAATTTCCAGTCCGATCAGACGGTACAGACGCATTTCCAGAATGGCTGTAGCCTGATTCTCCGTAAATTTCAGATTCTTTGCAGCTTTCTCACTGGCTTTTGACTTGAATCGGATTCCCTCTGTGATACCCTCTACCAGACACTTCTTAACCTGGTCACGGCTTTTGCTGCCTCGAAGGATCTCAATGATCAGATCGATTACATCACAGGCTTTGATAAGGCCTTCCTGGATTTCCTTTTTCTCAAGCTCTTTTCCCAGAAGAGTCTTGTACTTGCGTGTAGTTACTTCGAACACAAAATCCACATGGTGCTCAATCACCTGCTTCAGGCTTAAGGTTTCCGGACGTCCGTCTGCAACAGCCAGCATATTGACTCCGAAGGTGTCTTCCAGTCTGGTTTTCTTGTAGAGCATGTTGGTGAGATTCTCTACATCTGCATCCTTTTTCAGTTCCAGTACAATACGGATTCCTTCCTTGGAGGACTGGTTGGAAATATCCACAATATCTGTGGTTTTCTTGGTTTCTACAAGGGAGGCTACGTCGTTAAGGAATTTTCCAATATTGGCACCGATCATGGTGTACGGAATCTCGGTGATCACCAGCTGCTGGCGACCGCCTTTTACTTTTTCCACTTCCACTTTACCGCGGAGACGGAGCTTGCCGCTTCCGGTCTCATAAATATTCAGAAGATCATCTTTATTTACAACCAGACCGCCTGTAGGGAAATCCGGTCCTTTCAGATAACGCATCAGGCCTTTCACACTGATGTCGTTGTTCTTTATATAAGCCTTCACTGCATCCACAACCTCCCCAAGGTTATGAGGCGGAATGCTGGTGGCCATACCTACGGCGATACCATCTGCACCGTTTACCAGAAGGTTGGGAATCTTCACCGGAAGCACCTGAGGCTCCTTCTCTGTCTCGTCGAAGTTTGGCATAAAGTCCACTACATTTTTGTCAAGGTCTGCCAGAAAAACCTCCTGGGTCAGTTTCTCCAGTCTTGCCTCTGTATATCGCATGGCAGCGGCACCGTCTCCCTCAATGGAGCCGAAGTTTCCATGACCGTCTACCAGGATTTTGCCCTTCTTGAAATCCTGCGCCATTACAACCAGTGCTTCATAAATAGAGCTGTCCCCGTGAGGGTGATATTTACCCATGGTATCTCCAACGATACGGGCGCACTTACGATATGGACGGTCGTAACGGATCCCAAGCTCGTACATATCATACAGAGTTCTTCGCTGTACCGGCTTCAGACCATCGCGGACATCCGGAAGTGCCCTGGAAATGATAACGCTCATGGCATAATCTATATAGGATTTTTGCATCACGTCCGCATAGTCCGTGGCAATTACATTCTCCTGCTTTGTTTCCATAATCTGTTTTCCTTTCAAACACACTCTGGAGCCTGTTTAAAAAATCATTCCTGCAATCTCCCACAAATTGTGACGCACATCTTGCAGAAAGCATTTTTCAAACACACTCCAAGCTAAAATCTGAGGTTCTTCTCTTGCAAAATACTCTTCTATATTACGTTCAGACCATATTCTGCTTTTTCGTCCGAAAAATTCTGCTCTTTCGGATTTCAGCCTTCTTAAATATCCAGTTCTGCATCAGTTGCATGCTCGTAAATAAATGCCTTTCTTGGCGGCACATCGCTTCCCATCAGGATTTCCGTCACGCTGGAAGCCATACGGGCATCCTCAATTTCCACCCGTTTCATTCTCCGGGTTTCCGGATTTAAAGTTGTCTCCCAAAGCTGCTGGGCATCCATCTCTCCAAGACCTTTGTATCTCTGGAGGGTAAAGCTTCCCGGCTTGTGACTGCGGCGGTATTTTTCCAGTGCCTTATCATCATACAGGTACTCTTCGGCACCCTTCTTCGGCATTACTTTGTAAAGAGGGGGCATGGCAATATAAACATGTCCCTCATAGATCAGTTCCGGCATAAAACGATAGAATAAAGTAAGTAAAAGTGTGGAAATATGAGCACCATCCACATCCGCATCGGCCATAATCACGATCTTGTCGTAACGAAGTTTGGTGATATCAAAGTCGTTTCCATAGCCTTCGGAAAATCCGCATCCAAATGCATTGATCATAGTCTTGATCTCTGCGTTTGCAAGCACCTTGTCAATGGTGGCTTTCTCCACATTCAGGATCTTACCGCGGATCGGAAGAATTGCCTGGTAATTACGATCTCTGGCAGTCTTTGCAGAACCGCCAGCGGAATCTCCCTCTACGATAAAGATTTCACAAAGTGAAGGATCTTTTTTCTCGCAATTGGCAAGCTTTCCATTGGAATCGAAAGAATATTTCTGCTTGGTGAGAAGGTTGGTCTTGGCACGCTCCTCTGTCTTACGGATCTTGGCAGCTTTTTCCGCACAGGACAAAATGGTCTTCAAGGTTTCCAGGTTTCGGTCAAAATAGAGTACCAGCTGCTCAGACATTACTTTTCCCGTGGCACGGGCTGCATCCTGATTGTCCAGCTTGGTCTTGGTCTGCCCCTCAAAGCGTGGCTCCGGGTGCTTGATGGAAACAACCGCTGTCATTCCATTACGGATATCCGCTCCTGTGAAATTAGCATCTTTTTCCTTCAGAATACCGATCTCACGGGCGTAAGTATTCATCACCGTTGTAAAGGTTGTTTTAAATCCGGTAAGATGAGTGCCGCCTTCTGCATTGTAAATATTATTGCAGAAGCCAAGTACGTTCTCACGGAATTCGTTGGTGTACTGAAATGCTGCTTCTACCTGGATTCCGTCGGCTTCTCCTTTCAGATAAATCGGTTCGTGGAGAGCTTCGGAATTGTGATTCAGGTCTTTGATATATCCCACGATTCCATCTGGCTCATGATAAGTGATATCTTCAGGCGTATCACCACGAAGATCCATGAAATGAATGGTAAGGTTGGGATTCAGATATGCAGTCTCATGGAGACGGCTCTTTACTTCTGTGGATGAAAATCTTGTTTTCTCAAAAATCTCCGGGTCTGGAAGAAAATTTACGCAGGTTCCGGTCTGTCTGGTCTTGCCAAGTCTGGGGAGAAGTCCCTCTTCCAGTTCAATCGTGGGAATACCTCTCTCATAATGATCGTGATGTACAAATCCGTCACGGCTGATCTTAATATCCAGATATGTGGACAGGGCATTTACAACGGAAGAACCAACGCCATGAAGTCCACCGCTTGTCTTATAAGCAGAGTTGTCAAATTTACCGCCTGCATGGAGGGTGGTAAATACAAGACGCTCTGCGGATACCCCTTTCGCATGCATATCTACCGGTATTCCTCGTCCATTATCGGTGACCGTACAGGAACCGTCTTTCTCCAGAGTCACCTCGATATTAGAGCAGTAACCGGCCAGATGCTCATCTACCGCATTGTCCACGATCTCATAGATCAGGTGGTTCAGGCCTTTCCTGGATACGCTTCCGATGTACATTCCCGGACGTTTCCGGACAGCTTCCAATCCTTCCAGGACAGAAATACTCCCCGCGTCGTAAGTGTCTTTCTTTGCCATGGTGTTAATTCCTTTCTTACTATCATTCAGACTGTTACCAGTGAACAGTAACTTCAGGCTCTGCTGTCCCATATTCTTCTTTTATGCATCCAGTGTACCGACAGGATTGTTCGAGGAATCAACTTGTAAGTGCACGAAACAACTGCTCATTTCATTTACAGCTCTACATTTCATGATGCACGGTCTGGGCTTCAGCATTTATTCCAATGGTTGTGAAAAGCGGACAATACGTCCGCTTCTTTTCCATTCTTATCTTCTGTTCAAACATTCGTTCTATATCATACCCCAGTTTATGGTATTTTTGCAAGTAAAATTTGGTTTTTCTATTTTGTTCAAAATTTTTTTGACACCGCGAACCCGCTTATTTCCTGGTTTTTTTCGGAGTTTTTCAATTTTTCGCAAAAAAAATAAAAAAAGTGCTTGCATTCTCCTGCAAAGTAAGATATACTAAGCGAGTCGGTTGACAAGGCCAGTTGGTCAAGGGGTTAAGACGTCGCCCTCTCACGGCGAAAACACGAGTTCGATTCTCGTACTGGCTGCTCTGTTTTCTACAAATTGAATATATATGTTAAGCATACCGCTTACATGGCCAGTTGGTCAAGGGGTTAAGACGTCGCCCTCTCACGGCGAAAACACGAGTTCGATTCTCGTACTGGCTGCT
>ENA-OURU01002311-OURU01002311.1-human-gut-metagenome-genome-assembly--contig:-NODE-2311-length-19195-cov-3.916876_pt1 | contig 19195 bp, 20 predicted proteins | sample MGYA00242137_ERZ509064 | MGnify/ENA primary metagenome ERZ509064 (study PRJEB26280, sample SAMEA2338777) | human gut metagenome | biome: human gut; feature: human-associated habitat; material: faeces...
GGCTCGGCGCCCCTTTGCCGCCAGATAGACCATAAGCGCCAGCCCTACATAAACCAGTGTATTGCACACATTGAACAGCAGCTTTGGCTGGATGGTGAACCACTGATCCAGACTCTTGATGAGGAACCGTCCGCTCCAGGTCATGTAGTGCCAGGTCTGGCTTTGCAGAACGTCCCACAGGCCGGTGAGCCGTTCGCCGGTGCGGTAACTGAAGGCGAAGGTGAAGTCATCGGCCACAAAGGGGGTCAGACAGTTGAAGAGCAGCATCACCGCCGCAGCCGCGGCCACCAGCAGCCAGAAGAGGGTTCGGCTGGCGGGCGGAAAGGAAAAACGGGATCGACGCAAAAAAGCCCTCCTTTTCGATTCGCAAAAACAACGGAACAAACGCACCGATCAGCCCACGCTGATCTTGCCTTCGGGCAGAATATCGAACTTGCCCTGCTCCCGGCGCTGGCTGGCCAGACTGATGGCCAGAGAGACCGGGCCCACACGGCCGATGAACATGGTGATCATGGTGATGATCAGCGCAAGGGGATGCATCTGACCGGTCACACCCACCGAGCAGCCCACCGTGCCGAACGCGCTGACCACCTCATACAGGCAGTCCAGCGGGCTGATGACCTCGCCGCAGTTGAAAAAGACCACCAGAGTGACAAAGATTACCACACCCAGGCTCAGCATGGCGATGCTCAGGGCCTGATAAACGGTTTTCTTGTCAATGCGGCGGCGGAAGATCTGGGCGTCCTCCCGGCCGGTGACCACGCTGGCCACCGTGACCAGAATTACGCTGAAGGTGGTCACCTTGATACCGCCGCCGGTGCCGCCGGGGGCCGCACCGATGAACATGAGCACGCAGAGCATGCACTTGGTGATGGAACTCATGGAGGCCAGATCAATCGTGTTAAAGCCCGCGGTTCGGGCGCTGATGGACTGGAACAGGCTGTTCACGATCTTGTCGCCTGCAGTCATGCCGCCCAGGGTGGCCGGGTTGTTCCATTCCAGGAAGGCGAAGCCCACGGTGCCGCCCACGATCAGCAGGATGGTGCAGAACAGAACCACCTTGGTGTGGATGGACAGATGGTGGGTTTTGCGCCACTGGCCCAGGTCGTGCCAGACCAGAAAGCCCAGACCACCGGCAACGATCAGGAACATGATAATGCCCTGTACATACCAGTCGGAGGCGTAGCCCATCAGGCTCACGTAGCTCTGGGTGCGGCCCAGAATGTCGAAACCGGCGTTGCAGAAGGCGGAGATGGACAGAAAGATTGAGATAAAGATGCCTTCGGCGCCGTACTCCGGAACAAAGACGGGCAGCAGCAGCAAAAAGCCAAGACCTTCAAAGAAGGCGGCCAGTTTCATGACCACCAGCAAAAGACCCCGGGCCTCGGCCACGTTGGAGGTGCCGATGGATTCGCTGGCGAGCTTCATGGAGCGGAAGCCCACCCGCCGGCGCAAAGCCAGCGTGAAGAAGCTGGCCAGCGTAACAAGGCTCAGACCGCCGATCTGGATCAGACAGATTACCACCGTCTGGCCGAACAGAGTGAAGCCCTGGTAGGTGTCCAGCACCACAAGGCCGGTCACACAGGTGGCACTGGTAGCGGTGAAGAAGGCCTGCACCGGCGTAATGCCGTTACGGGTGGCGAAGGGCAGCATGAGCAGCAGCGCACCGGTCACAATCACCACCAGAAAGCTGGAAACGATCAGCCGGGTGGGGGAAAGACTTTCCAGCCGGCGGCGTTTTTTGGGGGGCGGAGCGGTCCGGCTGATCAACCGGCCCAGCTGCGATGTTTGAAAGGAACTGGAATCCTGTTCCACGTTGGTTTTCCTCCTCACAAGCAAACGGCGCCGCTGTCAGGGCGCACGAACGCAATTCTACTTTGTTCTTATAATATACACGTTTGCAGGCGGTATTTCAACTTGATTTTGCCCATCCGGCCTGATATAATAACAAAGTATGCACAGCCTTGATGAAAGATCTGTTTCCAAGCCCGTTCCGGCTGCCTGACAGGAGCTTGAACAGGGCAAGCGGCTGTCACCAACCGGGCCCCAATGAAAAGAATGGTGGACTCGCGGTTCCCATGGGGATAACGCTCCTCCTAAGAAATAGGTTACCTTACGACAAGTGCTGCTAATAAAGTTGTATGTCCGCTTTGTCATAACCGTGGTTAGTGGCGGCTGGATGGGTGAATTTTACGAGAAAAGCCTGCTAAAATTGGGTTTCGGTATGAGGGATCGTCACCTTGGACGAAGCGTGAAAAACCGCATAAAATCAAGGAAAAATCGATATAAGTCTCCGTAGCTCAGTTGGATAGAGCGCGAGCCTCCTAAGGTTGTGCTCAACCAATCAACTCCGCGCCAAAAGTGATTGTTCCAAGTTCAATTTCATATAAGTCTTTGTAGCTCAGCAGGATAGAGCATTCGCCTCCTAAGCGAAAGGCCGTGGGTTCGAATCCCGCCAAGGACACCAGCTTCAATGCCGAAAACCCCTGATAAATCAAGGGTTTTCGGCATTTTCCTTTTTTCGCTATTTTGGAAAAATGGAAGAAAAATCCAGTTTGCTAACGGCGTGAAGGTGGCTTGCTAACGGAATTTTTGAATTTGCAAAGAAAGTTGGCCGTTCCTTGTTTGAATTTTCTTCAGACGGGTTTGCTAACAGAATTAGCAGGAAAAAGCAAAATTTGCTAACGAAATCAGGTACCTTGCTAACACGGCCTAAAACCCTTGCAAAAAGTCTGCTAACAGAAAAGGTGATTGGTCAATGAACCGGTGAATCTGGGTGGGAATTCATGATGAATTTGCGTTTACGACCATGTAAATCTGGTATGCTGGAAGAGGGGCTTGAGGGATGGATTTCTAAATGCATTAGCGGCCCGGACAGAGAAATTTTGGATTTCTAAAAACAAGCGCCGGGATTAGAAAGAAGGCCATACCAAAAAGCAGGTAAACCACAGGTCTACAGAACTAAACTGGTGGTCGCTTGAGTAAATCGTGGCGAAAGTGATATGATGCAGACATCAAAAGAAGGAGCCTGAAGCAAATGGAAAAGAAAACGCTTGGCATGATGATTGCATCATTGAGAAAAGAAAATGGAATGACACAGCTTGAACTGGCTGAAAAAATGGGGGTAACGGATAAGGCCGTATCCAAATGGGAAAGAGATTTATCTTGTCCGGATGTAAATACAATCCCAAAGCTTGCAGAGTGTTTTGACATAAGCGTAGATGAACTGATGCAGGTCAAAGCGGATTCACAGAAAGCAGATAAGAAAAATATCATGCCGATGGTCCATTTGATTATGAAGGCAGTCGCTCTGGCAATGGGTGTTGGAGTGGCTGTGCTGTCCGTGTTAAATGAATTGGACGCAACTTCGGGAATGGGCATGCTCGGAATCGGATTGGCGTGTCTCGCTGTTTCTTGCTTGTCCCAGAAGAGTGAAGCACAATAATTACGGCTTCAAGTGCCCGTGAAAACGAAATATCGATATCTTACATAGCCCTGTGGTGACTGACCCTCACCACAGGGCTTTTGTCGTTTTCGGACGAAGACGAAAACGGATCAAACCAAGGAGGATATCGAAATGAGCAAAAAGGCAAAGCGCAAAATCATTCTGATTGATGGAATCCGGTACTATGCGGACAGGCCCGATACCTGTCGCAAATGTTTCTTCTGGAAAAACCGCAAGGTCGGCTGCATCCTCGGCAAGCAGAATTGCTACTATCTGGCCGAAGCTGTGATGACCGCGCAGGAAAAGAAGTGCGAAGGCTGCTGCTATGCAAAAGGGCAGCCCTGTGTCAGTGCTGTCTGCTATCAGGAGCTGGACGTTTGGCTGCGGGCCACCAGAATCAACCGGGCACAGAGAGAAGGTGCGGCAAATGGGTAAGCGGGAAGAACTGCTGCGCAGATACGAGAAGCTGTCCAGAGCTGCGGTGCAGGATAAGCCCGAAAACTGGCCCGGCAGCTGCAAGCGGTGCGTGTACTATCGTCCGGATTTCAAGTATCGCCGGTGCCAGTTTTCCAGATGTCCGTATGGCAAGCAAGCGGACGTGTTTCGCCAAAAGCCCCTGAAGCGTGACAAATTCTCCTGAAAGCAGGTGGTGACAATGCGTGTTTGATTATTTTTATGGGATTCAGTCAGAACAGTTTGCTTTCTACCGAATCCCGAAGGTTCTTTTTACGGATGACCGATTCCGTGTGCTCTCAGCAGAGGCGAAAACCCTGTACGGGATTTTGCTGGATCGCGTCACACTTTCTGCGAAGAACGGCTGGATCAATCAGCAAGGCCGCGTGTATATCATCTACACGATTGAAGAAATTATGGCTGACATGAACTGCGGAAACAAAAAGGCAATCCAGCTGCTGTCCGATCTGGAGGAAAAGGTTGGCCTGATTGAACGCAAGCGTCAAGGACTCGGAAAGCCAAACCTGATTTATGTGAAAAACTTCATATCAGTGGAAAACCGTGGGGAAGGACATTTCCAGAACTGTCAAAAGCACACTTCAGGAAATGCCGAAAGCACATCTCCGGAACTGGCAGAAGGACACGGAAGAAATACTGATACAAGCAATACGGAGGATAGCGATACCGATTCTTTCTCTTCCGACCGGACTGTCGGGGAAAGAAACGAAGCGATGCGAATGCTTGCCCAGTATCAGGGTTATTTCAGAGAGTCCCTGGAGATGGATACGCTCGCTCAGGATTCCTCTCTGGATCAGGAGGCGCTTTCCGCAATGGTGGATCTCATGGTTGAGGTCTGCTGTTCCACCAAAAAGACCATTCGTATCAATCGAGAGGATATGCCCACAGAGGTTGTGAAAAGCCGATTCATGAAGCTGAATTCAGAGCACATCAAATATGCCCTGCTGACCCTGGCAAACAACACAACCCGCGTGAGAGACATGAAGCAGTATATGCTGGCAGTTCTCTATAACGCGCCAATCACCATGAATGCTTACTACCAGAACTGGGTACAGCATGATATGGCCAAGGGCTTGGCCTATTTTGAGATGGAAGGGGTGATGTTTTTATGTCGAAAGCCACGATTATGGCTGTTGTAAATCAGAAAGGCGGAACCGGAAAAACGACCACCTGCGAAAATCTGGGGATCGGCCTTGCCAATGAAGGAAAACGGGTATTACTTGTGGATACGGACCCGCAGGCGTCCTTGACCATTGCTCTCGGGCATCCACGGCCGGATGAGCTTCAGGTTACGCTGACTGATCGGATGGCAAAGGTCATACAGGACCAGCCCGTCGAACCAAAAGAAGGGATTCTTTCCCACGAAGAAGGCGTAGACCTGATTCCGGCCAACATCACGTTATCCGGCATGGAGGTGGCCCTGGTCAATGCCATGAGCCGGGAAACGATCCTGCGGCAGGTTCTGGAGCCGCTCAAAAATCGATATGACTTCATTTTGCTGGACTGTATGCCGTCGCTTGGCATGCTCACGGTGAATGCCCTGGCTGCCTCTGACCAGGTGCTCATTCCCGTTCAGGCAAACTATCTGTCGGCAAAAGGTCTGGAGCAGCTGCTGCAGACCGTCAACAAGGTGAATCGGCAGATCAATCCGAAGCTGAAGGTGGAAGGGATTCTGCTGACCATGGTGGATTTCCGCACCAATTTTGCGAAGGAGATCAGCACTCTGATTCGTGACACCTACGGCAGCAAGCTGAAGGTGTTTGAAGCGGATATTCCGCGCTCTGTCCGTGCTGCTGAAATCAGTGCGGAAGGCGTGAGTATTTTCAGGCATGACCCCGGCGGAAAGGTCGCTGATGCCTACCGGAGTCTGACAAAGGAGGTGTTGACCAATGCCGAAAAGAAGCGGAAGCATCAGCTTGACCAGCTACGATGATATCTTTGAAACGGATGAAAGCCGTGCCGAGAAGCAGCTGGAGCGTGTGCAGAATATCAGCATCAGCGAGCTGGTTCCCTTTAAGGATCATCCCTTCAAGGTGGTCGATGATGAGGCCATGCTGAGAACAACGGAAAGCATTGCACAGTACGGTGTGTTGACACCACTGATTGCAAGACCCTTGGAGGATGGCGGCTATGAGATCATCTCCGGGCATCGCCGGGCGCATGCCGCGGAGCTGGCAGGTCTCACAGAGGTTCCGGTGCTGGTAAGGCAGATGGACGATGACGCGGCCACGGTGCTCATGGTCGATTCCAATCTTCAGCGAGAAAACATTCTGCCCAGCGAGCGGGCCTTTGCGTATAAGATGAAGCTGGAGGCGATGAAGCATCAGGGGGAGAGAAACGATTTAACTTCGGGCCAAGTTGGCCCGAAGTTGAGGTCCGATGAACAGTTAGCTCAAGAAGCTGGAGAAAGCAGAAAACAGGTGCAACGGTTTATCCGCCTTACCAACCTTATCCCCGAGCTGCTTGAAATGGTGGATCAGAAGCAGATCTCCTTCAACCCGGCGGTGGAGCTGTCCTATCTTGCACCGGAGGAACAGGAGACTTTTCTGGCCGCTATGGATGAGGTGCAGGCTGCCCCCTCGCTTTCTCAGGCCCAGCGTCTGAAAAAGCTGGCGCAGGAAGGAGATTTTACCTTGGATTCCGCCCGGGAAATCATGAACGAAGTGAAGAAAGGCGATCTGGAGCGCGTGACCTTCCGGAATGAGCAGCTGAGAAAGTATTTTCCCAAGTCCTATACAACGCAGCAGATGCAGGACACCATTCTCAAGCTTCTGGATCAATGGCAGAAAAAGAAGGCCCGGGACCAGGAGCGATGAATCATCAATATTGTCAGCGTCTTTGAAGAAATTCAGAGGAGCTTATTTTATTTGTTATGAAAAGGAGGAGCACCTATGGATTTCGAAACGTTTATGAATGAGACAATCAAAGAGATGCGCGACCGCTTCCCGGATTTTGATATCAGTAAGCAGGAGGTATCCAAGCTACAGGGGGAGTCCTACACCGGCATGGCCGTCCGCCCGGAAAACAGCGAGATCGGAGCAACCCTGAACCTGCAGGATTTTTATAAAGCGCTGAGCTTCGGGATGTTCCTTGAGGACGTGATGGACAGCATCGAGCGCTCCGTTGTCTCGGCAGTCCGCCATATGCCACACTATGATGCCCGTGTGCTGGAGGATTAGCATGTGAATTTGAAGAAAAACACTCGTCAGAACGAACACACACCTCTGAGATTGAAGAGGGAAAGCTCATTCAGAGGCAGGAATCGTCAATAGCGCTCGAAGCTGCATTGCCGATTGAAGCGCTTCAACCGGAGGTAAAACCAAACGGTGAGGATTCGGTGAAGCAATTGGAGCCAGCATCGGAACTGCCTGGTGAATTGCCGATAACACCACAAAAAGAATCCCAGCTGCCAGCGAGTGATTCTTCTGTTACACATTTACAGCCATCAGAAAATCCGGAAAACGAGGAGATTTCTTTGAAAGTTGTACCTTCAGAGGATGAAGCGGAACAGAGTGAGCAGCCGTCTGAAGAGGTTAGTCGTGGTATAACAGAATCGGCGGAAAATTCAGACAAAACCCAAAATGAAATTCAGCTACCGGAACGGCAAGACGAAGTCAGCGAATGTGTATTGCGGCCGATGAGTGCATCCGCAGGAGATGATACTAACTCGGAAGACCTGCAAGAACGGCGGACAGAAGAGAAAGAGGAACGGATTGCAATAACAGAAAAGTCAGATACGGTACAACGAATAACAATTGATGGACTCGAGCTTGTTGCCCATGGAGATGTCCGATGGGAAAAAGAACAGGGAAATGAGTTTACACTTCGGCTGGGTGAAACAGAAAACGAATTGGCAGAGGTTTCATTAAAGGAAGTAGTTCGTCTTCGTTTGGTACGCAAGGAGTCACTTGTTCTGCCGCCGTCGGACGACGAGGCAGCGTGGGCCAAGAATGCAATCTAGGCTACTGATTTGATTCTGTTACCATTTAAAAATCAAGAGGGGGACTCAAAAACCTTTGTAAGTGATGGTGTTGCTGTAACGATTTGGGAGACAGCTGCTGAATTGGAGAACACAACATGGTTTGCGGCTGCTGTTTTGACCCATCAAATGGCATATATCTTGGTGGGACGGAAGGCAAAACTGATCAGTGCAAAGGAGCTGTCGGAGTGTTTTGCTGCCGATAAGAAAGCTGAGATGTAAGATTTTAAGCCCCCTTGGTTTGAAGACCAAGGGGGCTTGAGGCTGTCGAAAAAGTTCGACAGCCTCCTGAGGGACACCAAACGCACCACCGACGCAAGGCGCGGTGGATGCTTATTGGTTTCCCCCAGTACCCTTTTCCGGCGAAAAAACACCCGGTTTTGCGCACTTCGCACACAAAACCGGGTGTTTTTTCTGTTAAGGTGTCAGGATTCCCGGTACATGCCCGTGAATCCTGACGCTGTTTTTGTACCGCTTTGTTTTTGGAGCTGATTTATCGACAAGCTGAAGCCCCCTTGGTTTGAAGACCAAGGGGGCTTTTTGGAACATTTTACCTATATTACCTGCAGGAGAAATTATTGTGAGAAGTTGAGGATGTTGTTTTGTTGCCCAGATGTATCGTTGCACAATTTTGTACCAGGAGATTGGAAATAAAGTCCTTGATATTTCTCCGAAAACACGAGAGATGTGTTTCAACCTGAAGTGGTGTGCGAAAAGAAGTGAAAGGGATGTCTGGAACGAACAGAAATATCCGCCATTGAATGGAGCAACGGTAGTGCATGATGGTGAAAATACTTAGGCATGGACATAATACTGTCCATGATATTGTGATATAATAAAAACATATGAAAGTGAAGCCAAGATTATGACCATTAAAATAAAAGCGTGGGTGAAAAAATGGAAAAGAAAATGGTTTTAGGGAAAACTAAAGAAAATGATGTGAATCAAATAATTGAGGCATTAAAAGAAATACAGAATAGCGAATTTATATCGAAAAGCGAGATATTTTATGATAGTTTTGAAAGCCTGATTCAGCGATTGAGTGATCAGTCGTTTAGGATAGCTGTGGTAGGAGAATTTAGTTCGGGAAAATCCACTTTCTTAAATGCATTGATTGGCGAAGATTTGTTAAAACATGGAGCGCAAGAAACAACAGCAACTGTAACGGAGATATACAATGATCCTAATTGCGGGAATCAGCCGTTAATGGATGTGTATTATACAGATGGTAGCAGCAGAAAGGGTGTTTCAGCGGAAGAGATTACCGAGGTTACGGCTACAAACAGTCTAAAACATTCTGTGGCAGAGGAAATTGATAAAGTAATCATCAGAAGTAAAATTTTAGATACAGATGCAAGGATCTGCTTTATAGATACACCTGGGCTAAATGGAATCGCAGATAATCATCGCGAGAAGACAATAGCACAAATAAAGAATGCACATGCTTGTATTTATTTAATTCAAGTTAGAGGATTAGGACAAAGTGATATTGAATTTCTGCGATATATATGTAAATATCAAAAGAACATTATTTTTGTTCAAAACTTTATAGATGAACTGAAGGAACTGGAAGGAGAAACGCCAGAAGAAAAAATTATTGCACAGAGAAGAATTATTGATGAAAAAATAATTGAAAATGATGTGCAATTAAATTATCGGTTGGTTGCGATATCGGCACGAAAAGCGCTTATTGCCCAGGCAAAGGAATTTAGTCAATATAATGGTGAGCTTCTGAGTGACGAATTGAGAATGCGGCTTTGGAAGGAGTCGAAATTTGATTGCGTGATTGACGAAGTCAATTGCCTGATAGAGGAGAATGAAAAAAACAGATTACAGCAACATGATACAGTGGAAATTGCGCTGGATTTATTGAAACAGTTGCGATCGATTATGACCCTTGCAGAAGAAAGTGAAAGAAAGGAATGGGAAGGGTCAGCAGAAGGAATTGCAGTAAATAATTACAAGGAACTTATTAACTATCTCAAAGAAAATCGTTTGTTGTATGTAGAACGACTGGATAATTTTGTTGAATCGGAAGTAGTTGAAATTCGAAGAGAATCTGAAAAAGAAGTTACGCAGGAGATAGAAAGAATAGAAGAGAAAGCTGTGGCTGACTTTTCACAAATTGACGAGATTGATGCATTAGAACAATATATAATGAATTCACTTCCGATGTGTTTGTATTCTGAAATATCAAAAGTAGAGGAAAATACAAATAGACAAATTCAAGTAAGGTTTGAGAATTTGATATGTAATGCAATTCTAAGGATACAGCAGTATACCGGAGAGAATATTGTCCAAGTTAATGCTCCGAAATTCGATGCGAATAAAATTATGATTGATTTAAAAATGAAGGATTTTTCACAAGAGGAAAATCAAATAGAAAATGATATGCGAAGGCTTTCTTCTAAAAAAGGTGAAGAAAAAATTATTCGAAAGAAAATAGAGGAAACATCAAAAAAAATAGAAGAAATAGATTCTGACTTTAAAAAGACAGAGGCAAAACTGAAAAGAATTAAAACAGTTAAAACCAGAGAGATAAATGAATTAGGGGAAATGCCTAAGGAAAAGAAAGTAATTAGAAAAGAGAAATATCAAGAATCAAGACACGGTATTGGAAAGATCCTGGATTTCTTAATAGGAAAAAAGGAAAAAATACGAGAGGTTCCGTACTATGATAATACAGAACAAAATGAATGGCTGAAAGAGAAAGAAAAAATCGAAAAAAATATACCGATAGTAAGTGGCGAATTGAGAAAGAAAAGCGTACATTGGAACAAAAAAGGAAAATGTATGAAAATGACCTGGTTCATCAAAGAAAGCTGCAAGAATCAAATCAAAAGTACATAGAAAACCAGGGGAAAGTTTTAGAGGCAAAAACTCGATACCTGGAAGTTCAGAAAGAAAAAGCTAAAAATGAGTATTTGAGTGAAATGAAGCGCAGTGTTAGTGGTAGTGTGAAAAAATACCTCTATGACACAATTGAGACTAGAATGATAGATGATGTGAGAAGAGTAATTTCTGGAAATAAAGAAGATACATCGAGAATTATTAAAAATGTATTTGAAGTTTCTTATAATCAAAGGATTCGTTCACTGGAGAAACTCATTGGAACAAGTGAATGGAAAAATGATGATGGTGCGCTGACAAAACTGGATGAAGCGATAAAAAAATTGGAGGAGTTTGTATGTCTGTAAATGTGAGTTCAGAACAAAGCAGAAAAGAATATGCGGAACGGAAGGATCAAGTTCTGCGATTACTGATGAATGCTAAAGACTATTATGCAGAAGAAGGGAATACCGAAAAAGCAGAAGTATTCGAAAAACTCTTCAATGATTTGGAAAATGAAGAGTTTAGTATTGTGGTTGTCGGAGAGTTTAGCGCAGGTAAATCCACGTTGCTGAATGCTTTAATGGGGAAACGTATATTGCCTTCCTTTTCCAATGAAACGACTGCAACAGTTAATTTTTTGCGGCACAAAGATAAGGCTCAGGATGGAGAAGCTGGAAGAGTGTTTTATTCCAGCGGAGAGCAGGAAATCCTGAATGATGCCAATATTGATACGATTATGCAGTATGTAACTACCAAAGGAGATGATGTAGCAAAAAACATTGCTCATTTGGATCTGTATCTGGATTCTCCATTTTTAAAAGATGGTGTAACATTGGTAGATAGCCCGGGTCTTAATGGGGTCGCGGATGGACACAGAGAGATTACGGAAAATCAGATTTTGAAGTCCCACGCCAGTATTTTACTCTTTAATAGTGATCATCCGGGAAGTAAAACGGATTTTGAGTTTTTGTTTGAGTTACAGAGCAAAGTTAAAACAATTATTTTTGTGCTAAATAAAATTGATGCAATTAAAGCGGATGAAGGAGAGACACCCGAATCGATTATCGAAACTTTAAAGACTACATATAAAAGGAAGTTCCCGGAAGCAACTTCGATTCCGGAAATCTGGCCTGTTTCTGCCTATCAGGCGCTGGTAGCACGAAATGAAGACCTGATGATGTATAATAATAAAGCGGAACGGACAAGTGAAGAAAACGATAATCTGGAGAGAATTTCTAGATTAAAACCGTTTGAAGATCGGCTGCTCCGTTTTCTTACCTGCGGAGAAAAAGCAAGACAACAGCTTATTTCTCCTATAGAGAAGGTTATTTCCATTGGCGACGAAAGTCGAAAGGCTTACTTAGAGGAGATTAGCTTTCTTGATAAATCGAGCGATACAGGAGAAATAGATAACCAAATCGCGGCAGTAAAAGAATCGATAGAAGGACTTGAAAAACAGATAGAAGATAGCAGAAGTGATGTAGAAAAACAGGTGCGAGAAGGTATCCGTGATATAAGAGAAAAGCTGTCAGCTGATATGGCCAGACTGCAAGAAAAGAAATTAACACAGATCGAAAGTTATGATGATTTGGAAGATCTTGTGGAATATCTGAAAACGTTTGAGAATTCTTTTGTACAACGTGTTCAGCACATTGCAATGGAGCAAGATGAACAATTAAAGGAAAAAATAGTTTCGATCATTAAGATGCAATGCTTGTCACAGGCGGATACCATTGAAAAAGCTTTAGTGAATATCGACTCTGAAATGAGTTTTTCTGTTTCAGACCATTTGGATTCTAGTGAAAAGATGGTCGAAGTGGGACTCAGAGAAATGGATGAAAAGGTAAAAAAACTTGAAAGTCAGTTGGAAGCATTAACAGCTGAAGTGGCACAAGCGGAAAATGATTATTTTGCCGCAAAAAAGCGTGAACGTCAAAGAGAAGAACTGAAAAATGATATTCTTGACTTGAAAGGAAGAAAAGAAATTGTAGAATCGCAGATGCTTCCTCAAGTTGAACGATATACACGGGAAGTTAACGGGAAGCAATACAGAGGAGGAATTCTTGGAGCTATTGGCTTTTTGCTGTTGGGTGGGAAAAATGTGACAACACATAAACAGGTAGTAGACAGTACGGCCCGAGAAGAAGCAAAAGTAGAACGAGACAGAAAAGTTGAGGAGTTATCACAAGAAATTGCGAGCAAACAAAATAGTTTGATTGCTTTTAACGGTTTGGATGCAGAAGAGGCAGAAAGAATTCAATTGAGAAAAAATGCAGAACTGGAGGCACTGCAACAGAAAATTGAAAAGCAAATTGCGCAAAACACGAAAAAAATTGAAGAAAACTATGATAGACAGGTCAAACGAATCAAAAGAGAGTTGACCAGTTACTGCGATCTTATCACGGAAGAGTTGGAACAACAGGCGAAAAAAGAGCTGCGTAAAGCGGAACAGAGCTATGTACAGGTTGTATTGAGTGCAGTGGAAGGATCACTTAAAGAAAAGCTGAGTGAAAAAGAAAAAAGGCTGGAACAGCTGGAAAAACAGTTGGAAGAATCTGAAGATAACCGCAATAATAGAATCATGTGTTTGAACGAGAAAATAGAGAAGATAGGTGAGTTAATCGGAGAAGCTATTGATCTTGAAACAGATTTAAGCAGCAGAGAAGTAGATGAAATAAAACAGGAAATCTTGTGAAATGAGGAAGGAAGATACTGAATGAGTTACGCTGACCTAATCAAAGCAGCTGAATGGTTGGGGAAAGAAAATGACGTGATTAAAATAAAAAAACTAAATGAACTGGAAGAAGATAAGACGTTTTTTGTTACGGTTTGGGGACATTATTCTGCAGGAAAGTCCAGGCTGATTAATAATATTTTGGAACGAGAAATTCTGCCAGTTCAAACTCGAGAAACAACAGCTGTATTGACGTATATCTATTTTGGAATAGAAGAACAATGTAAAATTGTATATGAAGACAGCACTGTAGAAAGTTATGATATCAGTATCTTGAAAAGAGTGTTTCAAAATACGGATGAGTTTGAAAAAGTTAGTGAGATTGACCACATTGAGGTATATATCGATAATGAGCTGTTAAAGACAGGACTTGTTTTGGTAGATACTCCGGGCGTCAATACTGTTATACAAAAGCATCAGGACTTAGCAGTTGATGCGATAGAGCAATCCGGTCGAATTGTTTATGTTTTAGGAAATTCTCCGTCAAATGTTGATCGGCAATTTATTCAACAAATTGCTGCATGTGGCGTTAGAATTAGCTTTGTACGAACTAAATGTGACCGGTTTAATGATGAAGAGGAGAATGCAGAGCTTTCTTTGAAAGAGGAAGAGAATGAGTTAATGTCATTTATCGGAATGCAGACAGAGTACATTCCGGTTTCCAATGAGAAAGGCAATAAATGGTTTGAAAATATTCGAAGTGTTCAAATTCTTTTGAGAGAAATTTCCTGTAAAATCTCTGAAGAATTGACTCAGGCAGGAAAAGAGCGAAAGGCTGTTTTTGCTCAGCACTATTTCCAGGAATTAAAAAATGAAGAAAATCACATGAAAAATTTAATTTCTGGAAATGACAAAACAATAAAGGCTGAAATTGAAAAATATCAGAAAGAACTAGATATGCTGCAACAGATGGCAGATAGTACAGAGAAACGTGTAAAAAGTAAGGTGTTGCAAGCCAAAAAAGAGTCAAGTAAAGAAATAGATGATTGCATAGAAAAAAGAAACGAAAAATTTTCTCGGTTGCTTGAAAAAATCGGACAGGCTTCAGGAGAAATTGAAGAGATTAAAACAGAATATTCTAACCACATCGAGGAAACGGTTCGAGAATTCCAAGATATTCTCAATTGGCATTTTGATGAGATTGTGTCAGAGGAAACTAATGATATAGCAAATTGTTTGCTGGATGACATTTCCGTAGGTGCCATTCCGACTTATGCAGAAGTGCAACAAACAAACTCCAGAATTTTGGAGATGTATAGTAATCGTCTGATAGAAACTAGAGAAAGACTTCAGAACATCATAGAGCAAAGGAAGCAAAATGAGCAGAGCCTGACAGAATTATCAAGTGAATTCAACGATCAGGACTATGATGAAGCATTGCTTCAATTGGATCAGCAGCTGTCTGAAATTCCTTCTGGAATGGCTCTCCGTTTGTCCGAAAATCAGGAGGTTCAGCCCTCTCAAATATTCAGGGCGGTTGGATCGGCTGCAGATTTGGCACTATTGCTGCTCCCGGGCGAGGTAATATTTGCTGGAGTGAAGGCAGCAGCCAACACAACAAAGATTGCTTCTGGACTTCATAAAATGGGAAAAGCCGGGGAAACTTTGCTCCAAGTAGGAAGTAAAGTAGGGAAAAGCGCAAATTTAATTGACGGTGTCAGAGACAAAGCGTATGCACTGAATATGATTTTTGGAAGCAGGCGGTATTCTTCTCGAAAAGAAAAAGCGGTGGCCAATAAATTAGTGAACATGGCTGCAGAGCAAGCACAGAGCGCGTTTGAAACATACAAAACCAAAAAAAGATCAGGAAATGTTTTGGATGCACTGTCTGTTGCTTATTGGACGGAAAAAATTGGTGAACAATTTGATCATCCACCCAAGATGGAAATTGATGTGGAAGAAGAGGAGCTCAGACGACAATCAAGAAAGCGTATTTACGACGAGCAGAGCCGGTTGAGCGAAGAGCGAATTCGGCGGAAAAAGGAGCTTGGGCTACTTCAGAATAAAGATTATGAATTAAAGGTAATGCAACAGGAGGAAGAAGAAAAGGAAAAACGTATCAAAGAAGAGTTGATTAAACAGCAGGAGATTGATTGTAGACAAGCACAGGAAAATGCATTGTATCGCTATAAAATGGAATATAGTCAGTACTACAAGTCTGCGATTACACAGCTTGGAAATGCAATGATTGAGCAGTATTTTAAATGTGCGAATCAAAATCTTGTTATGTATGCAGCAAGTCAAAATGCGGAAGTGGTAAAAGTTATTGAAAACAAAAAAGCACAAATGAGTGAGTTGGAAAATCTTAAAGGAAAAGAAAACGGAGAATTGGAAGACCGACTTGCGCAGTGCAGACAATTGATGAAGAGCTTGGAGACTGGAAAATAATGCGAATTATAGTTGCTGGCGATAAATCGCGTTATCAATTTTTTAGAGATATTATAAATGTCGATGTATCTCAAATGAGGGAAGAATTTTATACAGAAAATTTGGGTAGAAGGACAGTGTACTTAACATCTGATAAAAATCAGGTGAACAATGACGTGGTACTGTTTTCTGATAAAGTTCCCTTGAATACAGTTCTGTGCTTCCCTGAAGAGTTTTTGGATGTTCCCACTATCTGTGAAATGGAAGATAGGGTAGTTTTTTTTGATGAGTTTCCATATGCGACAGAAAAAAAGCTGGAGAGAGCACAAAAATTAAGTGACTTTGGAGTAGCGGATCAACTTCAGGTTATTCTGATCATAAACAATCGAATAGGACTGCAAAGCGATCTATCTACAGTGGAAATGGCACTTGAAGAAGCAGAGAAGCTATACCAAAAAAGCAATATTTCTGTATGCAGATATCACATTGGTGACAGACCAGAATTTTTGTTCTGGTCTGTCGGCCTTTGTTGTACCAATGGAAGAAGAATATTGGAGAAGAGCATATTAGAAGCCCAGAAAGATGTGGAACAGTTCGAAAGCTTCTATGATTTAATGTACACAACAGATTTAAGTGTGTGGATAGAAGATCCAGCGTTTTTAAATAACATTTTTAAGTATGATTCCATTATGAGAGAGAAAGGTATATTTGAGGTGTACTATTCTCGGGTATATGATTTGTTTCAAAAGAAATCAGAATTTGAGGTTTTTTACGTTTCTCTGTATACAGATAGTGTTATTAACTTTTGTGTGTGGGATTTATCCTGCGATATTGAGGATTTGAAAATAAGTGTAAATGACTTCTTAAAAGAACAATTGCGAAGAAAAGAAAATTTAATGTTTAATGGAGATGAAAGAGAGTATGAATCGTTTTTAAATGAAAATAGAGCGGAAATTATTGATTTTAGAAAAGCTATCGTTCGCTTTTTTTCGGATGATCTTAAGTTTTTCTTAAAGAAACGATTGGAAAAAAATATAGATTGTATGATGGAGACGATACGGTGAAAAAGTTGTGCTTCTTTTTTAGCGGTTTTTTCTTGTTGGTTTCGGCAAACCAATTTGGCGAAATTTTGAATTTCAATGAAATTTCATTACTATGCAATTTCTGTGGTGTAGTTTTGATGATGCTCGGAACAAAGCTGTATGTGGATCAAATGCAAGTAGAAAGATCTGAATTTATTACAGAACTAAAATCTGTGTCAGAAAAAATGATTACCACTGAAGAGTATAAAAAGCTGGAACAGTATATAGAGAATTTCTTGGAAATTCAAGAGAATAGTCAGAAAAACTTTTTGTCAATTTATGAAAGTATAGCAGATTTTCAAAAACAAGACAGTAATTTCAACATTCAACTGAATAAAGACCTCGAAAAGATTTTGATGTGCCAAACCGAAATGCAAAAAGTGTTTGAATCCAGCATAAAAACTGTGGGAGATAGATATGAGAAAAAGTTTGATGAAAATGGATTGAAAATTGACGCTTTGAAGAAATTTCTGGAAAAGGAAAGTGAAATTAAAAATGAAATGATGAAAGAGATACTTAGCACAATGATCCAATTCCAGCGGATTCCAGAGCAGATGGTAATGTTTTCTCGAGAATTAGATGAGCAAGTTGAACGATATGTTTCGGAAAGCAGAGATCAACTGGAAAGTTTAGTAGAGGCTATGGAGGAGCATGATGAAAAACGGACAAAAGGTTTTGATCGGATGATGCGTAGCTTGGAAACATATAATCAAGACGAGTGCGATGATTTGGTGGAAAAATGGAAATGCTAAGCATACAATATGAGAATTTCGAAAAAGTAATCAAGGAGATTGTTTCGCAAATGACTCAAATGTCAGAGAAAGATTATGAGATAATGAGAGGCTTAATTAATGAATGAGCTTTCGGAAAAAATTGTGCGTGATGCAGATATCTTGAGTAAGAAAATAGAAGAGAAGAAGCAGTTGATTGCACTGGCATCACTTTTGTGGGACAAAAAAGATAGAGTTAATATAGAATTGATCTGGGAAATAAAAGCTATAATTAATCGTTGCATACAAGGAGGAAACTATAGAAGAGCGTGGCGATATATTGTAGCAGGAAAATCAATTATAGAAAGAATAGAAAGAAATGAAAGCAGTATTATTAAATCAACAACCGGATTAATCTTAAATGATGGGAAAAAGGTCTTTGCAAAATAATGTGTGTAGTTTCAAGACGAGTTTTGTTTTGTTCTACTCTAGTAGAATGCTGCAAGAAATAACACTTGGAATACAAGTTGAAAAAGAAAAGAGTGATTAATGTGGCATGGAAAATTGCGTATCCGACAAGTCAAAGTGGAAAGATTTGCGCATTTTGCAAATATTGGTATGATCCGACCAATAGCGCGATTCGCCCCAAACATATACGATCTGGAGTTTGGGAGTATGAGGCTACAGTGAAAAGAGATTGTATGAAATGCCGCTTTAAAAGAACTTCCTGGCAAAGATGCAGCCATTTTGAGAGTAAGTTGCTGGGAGAGTGAATCAAATGGAGTGGTTGAAGATGGCAGTGGCATTTCAGAATACGTTGAAGCATTTTGAAAAAGAGCCATTTCTATCTGCAATTCAGAGATCTGAACAAAACTCCATTGTGGTGCGAACATCAGATGAACTGGAACGATTGGGAAGCATACAAGAGGGGAACGTGCCAGCCCAAATTCTAGTTTCAGGCAAAAAAACTTTCCAGGCGGCAAAGGCGTATAAAAATAAAAGGCGAGTAGCGGTTTTGAATTTTGCAAACTATTACCAACCAGGAGGATTGGTAGAGTTGGGAGCTTCAACTCAGGAAGAAGAGCTTTGTAGGTGTAGTACACTGTTTCCGGTAATTAACAGCCGCTATTTAAAAGAACGATATTACGATGATTCGGCGCGCTATCTGGTGGATGCAATGGATATATTCCAGTGTTCTGTGATGGGGAAATGCAGAAATTATAGCTGTGCAATTTCTTATGTGCCGGATATTCTTGTTTTTAAAGATGATGGAAGAAACAATCGGCATCTGGAAGAAAAAGAATATTATTCCGTGGATGTAATCACAAGTGCAGCTCCACGGATTCCAAAAAAGATGCGTGGGAGATTTTCAAAAGAAGAAAAAGAAAAATATCTTCATCTGTATTGTGAACGGGCGGAGATGATCATTGGTGCTGCAGCACATAAAGGTGTGGATGTATTAATTTTAGGTGCTTATGGCTGCGGGGCCTTTAATAATCCGCCAGAACTGGTGGCGAAAGTGCGTACACCGGGCCAAAGCTACACCATGACCGTTGGTAGTCCTACACCCTGACC
>ENA-OURU01002312-OURU01002312.1-human-gut-metagenome-genome-assembly--contig:-NODE-2312-length-19185-cov-5.057815_pt1 | contig 19185 bp, 14 predicted proteins | sample MGYA00242137_ERZ509064 | MGnify/ENA primary metagenome ERZ509064 (study PRJEB26280, sample SAMEA2338777) | human gut metagenome | biome: human gut; feature: human-associated habitat; material: faeces...
TTTACTATAAGTACAATTATTTATAAAAAAAGTTTAGAAAAAAAGATTAATGATAAATTAAAAAGAATATAAAAATCCAGATAAATGTTGTTTTAGTTAAAAAAATAATGTATAATATCAAGTCAAAAATTAAAAGAAATGAAAATATAGGGAATTATTATTAGTAGTATTTGAAAAAAATAATAAATTACAAGAAAAGATTTACAAATGAAAGAAAAAAGAAAATTTAATATAATTGCAGTAATATTAATAATTTTATTTGCAATTTCAATATCTCCAAAAACTCTTCAAAATGATACGTTATTATACAATAAAAATAGGGGAGTTAATTGTAAAAAATAAAAATATAGATATGTTAGAACACTTTTCGTGGCATTCTAATTTAAAATATACATATCCACATTGGTTATATGATGTTATTATATATTTAATATATAATATTGGTGGAATGTTTGGAATATATATATCAACTTGTATTTTTGCAGCAATTTTGGGAATTGTATTTTTTAGTGTAAATGTAAAAATTAATAAAAATCAAATTTTATCGTTTTTCATGACAATATTAGGATTATATATGTTGAAATCATTTATTGCAGCTAGAGCACAATTAGTAACATATATATTGTTTATTCTTCAAATATATAGTATGGAAAAATTATTGGAAACTGGAAAGAAAAGATATGGAATCTATTTAATAATAGATTCATTATTGGTAGCAAACTTACATGTGGCAGTATGGCCATTTTCATTTGTATTATATTTGCCATATATGGCAGAGTATTTTATTGCTTGTTTAAAAAAGAAAGAAAATAATTCAAAAATTATAATAAATAAAAATCCAAATACAAAAATATTAATTGTTTTTATGATTTGTGGACTAATTATTTTGATGTTATACTTTGGAAGACAAAAAAGCATTTTTATTATAATAGGATTAATATGTATTAATAGGATTATTAGTGAATTTTGTAATTCACATAATAGTAGTATTGATAAGCAACTAGTAGAAGCAATTATGAGAAAAAGTGTAATTGTTATAATTATTATTTGTTTTATTATAGTAGATTTTTGTTTAATTTTTGAAAAAAGAAATGATCAATATGTAGATGAAAAAACATATCCAGTTGAAATGAGTAACTATATTTTAGATTATTTTAAGGAAACAGGATTTTATAATGTAAGAATTTTTAATGAATATAATTATGGAAGTTATTTATTATATAGAGGAATACCAGTATTTATTGATTCAAGAGCAGATTTATATTCTCCTGAATTTAATTCTGGAGTAAATGTTTTTGAAGATTCAGAGTCTGTAGGTTCTTTTGAAATGGATATTGATGAATTGGTAGAGAAATATAATATAACACATATCATATTGAGTAATCAATCTCAATTAAATAAAGTTTTGAAAAAAATAGAAGGAACTAAATATAAGTTAGTAAAAGAAGATGAAAACTTTTCATTTTATAAAATAGAAAATCTGTAAATTTGCTATAAAGAATAAAATGTGGTATAATAAAAGCAAAGCATAAATTTGCTGAAGTTGAGTTGGACTCATTAAGGAGGAAGAATATGTTTAGAGCTATGTTTTTATGTTTGTTCCTTGCTTGTCTTATTCCTTTTCTTGCACCGTTTTTTCTTTTTTTGGCAGTGGTATGTCTTATGTCTGTAATTGGAGAAATTCCGGTCTTGATTATCTTAGCAGTCCTGATTTGGTTTGCATATATTCGCAAGTCAGATTAAAAAGATGTGGTGTAGATAAAATCTGCACCATATCTTTTTAACAAAAATAGAGCAAAAAGATATTAGAAAAAGTAAAAAATGGCTGAAAACATGTAAAAATAAGAAAAAAAGTAATAAATTTGGAAAAAAAGTCTTGCAATAAAATTAAAAATATTCTATAATTAGTATAGAATGTGTGTATTATGATTGGAGGGATTGAAATGAAAAAAGTTTTGGCAAAAATAATATTAGCATTTGTAATTTTTTTAATAACAATGAATATTCAATATCAATCAAATGCATATACATATTCAAGTGACTCAGGAATATATATGGCTGATTCAACTATAGATCCATCTCAATATAAACCAGAACCACAACAAAATACCAAAATGAATTCAATTGTTGGAACTATATTAGGAGCATTACAAATAATAGGAGCTTTTGCAATTGTTTTAGGAATTGCAGTTGTTGGATTTCAAATATTACTAGGTTCTGCAAATGATAAGGCAGATGGAAAAGGTAAAGCAATTGGCTTTATAATTGGAGCTATAATGTTATTTAGTATAACTACAATAGCAAAATTAATAATATCTGCAGTTGAATAAAGGAGTGATGAGTATGAAGAAAATGTTGTTTAAAGTTTGTTTAATAACATTATTAATATTGTGTAATTTATCAGTATACTCAACAACTTGTATGGCAGATGGTTCATTAGATGATGTAATGAACAATGGAAATAGTTTTTTGAATGCTGGAAGTGAAAGCTCAACAATGATAGATCAAAATGATTTAAAAAGTTTATCAAATTTTATATCAGGAGTATTGTTAACAATAGCAATAGGAGTTACAGTAATAACTGGAGCAATAATGGGATTGAATTTTATAACACAAAGTATAGAGGAAAAAGCTAAAGTAAAAGAATCAATGATTCCTTGGGTAATTGGAATAATAGTATCTTTTGGAGCATTTACAATTTGGGAAGTAGCGGTTAACTTATTCCAATCATTATAATAAAATAGTTATTAACATTTATATAATAATAAAAAATAAAAAGAAGGGAATGAATAATATGAAAAAATCTTTAAAAATTTTTGCAATAATATTAATGGCAATGTTAGTTGTATTTTCTGTATCTACATCTTCTTATGCTTCAGCAGGAAGTATAATAGAAAATATAACTCCAGATCAAAATGGAATAAAAGCAGATGATATGGCAAAGATTGCAGGTAGAGTATTAGGATTATTACAAATTGTTTCAGCAATATTAGCTGTAATATTAATTGCATATTTAGGATTTAAAATGGTATTAGGTTCTGCAAATGAAAAAGCAGATGTTCAAAAACAATTTATACCATTAATAATTGGTGTAACAATAGTATTTGCTGCAACAAGTATAGCTAAATTATTATTAGGAATAATGGGTGTCTAGAATAAAAAGCTACATTTTATGATATTTTTTATCATAAAATGTAGTTTTTTCTTTTCTTTTATGTTATAATAAAATGGTATAAATAGTTTGTAACGAAAGAGAGGAAAATATATGGCAAGATATACATATACCATACCAAGAAACACAAAAGGTGAAGGTAGAATATTAATGATATTTACCAAAAAATCATTTTTATGGACTGTTGCATGTGCATTTGTAGGATTAATAGTTGGATATTTACCAATTGGAGTTATTTTTCAACATCCATTTATAGGAATTGCAATTACATTAATATTTGCATTAATTGGCTTTGGAATAGCTACATTAAAAGTTCCAAATTCATCAAATTTTGAATTATTCAGAAAAACTGGAGGAGAAAATATTGATGAAATAATAATGAGGGCAATAAAATTTAAAAAACAAGGAAAAAAATTATATTTATATCACAAAGGAGGAAGTGACAATGAGTAATCCAGATCAATTAATTTCAGTTTTAACAATGGTAGCAGTTTTTCTAATAATATTAATCTTTACACTTATTGGCGTTTGGTTTTTTATTGTTGCTAAACAAAAGAAAAATGATGGAGAAAAAAGTGAAAAGAATGAAGCTACACCATCTCCAAATGCTACATACAATTTACAATCAATAATGGATTTTATGGAATTTGAAAAAGTAGAAGATAACATGATAATTCAAAAAAAAGGTAAATATTTGATGGTTCTAGAATGTCAAGGAATTAATTATGATTTAATGTCAGAAATGGAAATGGCTTCTGTTGAACAAGGTTTTATAGAGTTTTTAAATACATTAAAATTTGATATTCAAATATATGTTCAAACAAGAACTGTAAACTTGGAATCTAGTTTAAGAGAATATAAATTAAAATTTAGAGACATTGAAGATAAATATAATATATTACAAAATAAATATATGCAATTAAAAAGTGCGGAGTCAGGAATGTATACAGATAAAGAAATATATGATGCATATGTAGAATATGTAAAACAAAAAAATAAATATGAATATACAAAAGATATAATTGCAAATACAGAGAAAAGTAGTTTAAATAGTAGTGTATTACATAAAAAATATTATATTATAATTTCTTGTTATGAAGAAGAAATAAATACACAAAATTATTCACGAGATGAAATACAAAGTATGATTTTCTCAGAGTTATATACAAGAGCTAGATCAATTATGAGAACCTTATCAAGATGTGAAGTAAATAGTAAAATATTAGATTCAAAGGGATTAGTTGAATTATTATATAATGCTTATAATAGAGAAGATTCAGACATATTCAGTGCACAAACTGCAATAAATGCAGGTTTTGATTCATTATATTCAACAGCTCCTGATGTAATTGATAAGAAGATGAAATTAATTAATAAACAAATAGAAGAAAATGGAACAAAATTAGCAAATGAGGCTGTTATGGAAGCAAAAAGTGATAAAGAAATGATGCTTAGAATAAGAGAAGAAAATGCTAAAAACTTAATATTTGATTTTGCTGAACAATTAATTTCAGAAAATGAAGAATATTTAGGAAAAGATATATCAGAAGATGCTAAAGTTAAGGTAAGAAGAAAAAAGAAAGAGGCAACGGAAGGAGGAAATGAGAATGAAACTAATGAAAAAACAAAAGCAACAAGAGGAAGAAAACCAAGCTCAGGTAATGAATAATGAAACTTTATATTTAAAGAAAAAAAGTATAAAGGAATTAATTGCTCCATCTGGAATAGATGCATCAAATATTGATCATCTAGAAATAATTTCAAATGTTAAAAGATATGCTAGAAGTTTTTATGTTTCTACATTACCAAGAACATGTATATTCCCAGAATTATTTAGATCTCTTTATATGTTTGGCGATATAAATACATCAATTTATATAAGACCAATTCAAGAGTCTAATTCACAAAATGATTTGAACAAAATTATAACAGAACTAGAAACAGAAAGAATTGTTGCTAATGATAAAGGCAATATAAACAGAGAAAGTATATTAACACAAAAAAGATATGAAACTGAACAATTAAGAGATGAAATTGCTGCAGGATTTAATAAATTATATGAAGCATCAATTGTTTCTACATTGTTTGCTTATAGTAAAGAGGATTTGGATAAATTATCAAAAATGTTAACAGCAGAAATGGCAAAATCACTTGTAGGTATTAGAAGTGCATGGGCAATTCAAGAAGATGGTTTTAAATCAGCATTACCATTAATGGATGACAGAATAAAAAAGACTCAAATATTTGATAGACCATCTATGGGAACAATATTTCCATTTACAACTTCAAATATAGGACATGATACAGGTGTTCCAATTGGTGTAAATAAACAAACTGGAGTTCCGATATTATTTGATAATTTCCATTCATCACTTACAAATTATAATATGGTTATATTTGCTAAGTCTGGTGCTGGTAAATCAGTAACAATGAAAACATTAATTTCAAGATCTTCAGTACTTATGGGAATTGAAAGTTTGACACTAGATGCTGAAGGGGAATATTCTGTTGTAGCAGATGCGTTAGGTGGAATAAATGTTGTAATAAGCCCTACATCAAAAACAATTATTAATTTATTTGATATAGAAATAGAAAGAACAAAAGATGAGATAACAGGAAGAGAAAGAGATACATTAAATGTTGAAAGTAAAGTAGAAGATGTTACACAAGCATTAATGACAATGGCCAAAGGTAGTACAAGAACTAAAGAAGTAAATGAGCTTACAAAGCAAATTATTGCTGAAGCTGTTTCTCAAGAGTATGCGGCACGTGGAATTACAGCAAACCCAGCAAGTTTGTATGAAAGTTCATCTTCAAGTAATGTTTTTGAAAGAAGAAGAAAAGAAATGCCAACAATTGGGTCATGGTATAAAAGAATTAAGCAAAGTGCTCAAAGTAATACAAATAAAGATTATGAGTTCCATTATAGTTATTTATTAAAAGTAATGAAACAATATATAAGAGAATATAATGGTCAGATGGCATATTTTGATGGTCAATCTACATTTGATTTAATGGAAGGAGCACCATTAATAAATATCGATATATCACAATTGGAAGAGCGTTTTGCAAGACCACTTGCTCAACAAATATTAATGTCATGGATTTGGGAAAAATTTGTTAAGAAAAATAGTGAAGATAAAAGAAAAGCAAGACAAAAAAGAGTTATAGTCGATGAAGCATGGATGTTACTTCCATTCCCTGAGGCTGTTGATTTCTTAAATAAAATGGCAAGACGTGCCAGAAAAAGAAATGTTTCACTTGCAATTATTTCTCAAAGATTCCAAGATTTCTATGAAAAGCCAGAAGCTCAAGCAGTATTAACATCATCAGATACAAAGTTGTTTTTAGCACAAGACAAATCTGAAATTCAACAATTGAAAGAAGTTTTCAAATTAAGTGAAGGTGAAGCTTCATTCCTTGTTACTTGTTCTAAAGGTGAGGGATTGTTGAAGGTTGGACAAGATACAGCAGTTATTCAAATTACACCAACAAGAAAAGAATTTGAATTTGTTGAAACAAATATGAATAAATTGGTTGCTAATAACCAGAGAGATGATCAAAGAAATATAAATAAAAATTAATGGAGTTTAAAATGCAAAATGTGAAATATGTTGTTGGATTTAAGACAGAAAAGGAGGAGGTGAAAAATAATGTTAAAAAAACATAAGCAATTTATTAGAGTCTTTGCAATATTTTTAGTTTTGGTAATATTTGCAAATATTGTGATACCTAATATATCTTTTGCAAGTAGTTATGATGATTTGAAAGCTTTAGTTACAGAAATTGAGAATGATCAAACATTGGCTTCTACAGTTTATACAAATTTTTTATATAGTAAGGATCCAAGACCAACAAAAGAGGTATATGGTGATGAGTATGTAGATGCGATGACTAAATGGTTGGCAGTGGCATTGATACCAGAAAAAGATAGAAGTACTAAAATTAAAAATGCCTTTATAGAGAGTGAGCCATATTTAAATGAAAATTTGAAAGCAGAAGACATTGATGATACATATTATTTAAATGCTTATAATGAAATTAAAAAAACAAAAGATACTTATGACAAAGCAAAAGATGAAGGAAAATCAGATATAGATGCATCTAATGAAGCTGGAAAAGATCTAAATGACACAATGACTGATAAAGTTCAACAAGATGTTCAAGATAAACATGATATGGCAACTGGAAAAGGTAATTATGATATAGATGATGGTGGAACTAGTTTTAGTGTAGGACGGAATATTAATGAAACCATTAACATTTTTTTGGCAATCAATATTAGATGCAGTAAATGCTATAATGCAAAATGTAATGTTATCAAATGAAGATGAAGAAAGTCCGTTAGCAAAAGTTGCTTCTATTATAGGAGATGTATTTGATGTTGTAAATAGTGAAAAAAAAGACGAACTATTTGATGCAGGAAATCCTACAGAAACTATAACAACTCGTATATCAAGAACAGATGTATGGGATGTTCTTTCAGAATTTGCTATACCACATATTCATTATAGTTGTGAAGAAATATTCGCTGGAAAAGTTGGAATGTTAAATATTGATTTTATTTCTGGTCAGGGACAGACCTCAAGTTTGAAAACTGTAAGATCAGTAATAGCATCATGGTATAAAATATTAAGATTGATTGCAACTGTATTATTTTTATCTGTATTAATATATACAGGTATAAAAATAATGATAAGTTCAACAGCGAAAGATAAAGCAAAATATAAAGAATGGATAATAAATTGGATAATTGGTTTTGCTATATTGTATTTTTTACATTATTTAATGAGTTTTATAATTGTAGTAATTTCTAAATTTAATACAATGTTATCAAATTCAATGCAATATGTTAATGTTTCTGTAAAGGGAAATGTAAGTTCATTTTCATTTAATACAAATTTAATTGGACTTGTAAGATTTTGCGTTCAGTCAGATAATTTATTATTTAGAACTGGATATTTGATATTATATACAATGTTAACAGTGTACACATTTAAGTTTACAATGATTTATTTAAAGAGATTGATAAATATGGCATTTTTAACATTGATTGCTCCAATAGTTGCTTTTACATATCCAATTGATAAAATGGCAGATGGGCAAGCACAAGGATTTGATATGTGGGTAAAAGAATACATATTTAATGCTTTATTACAACCAATGCACTTTTTACTATATTATGTTTTAGTTGGTTCTGCAGTGAGAATATCAGGAACAAACCCATTATATGCAATTGCTGTATTAGCATTTATGCCAGAAGGAGAAAGATTATTAAAGAAGATATTTGGATTTGATAAAGCTGGCGGAGGAACAGTAAAAGGAATGCAAGATGCAATTGCAGGTGCAGCTATAGCATCAAGTTTAAAAGGAATGTTAGGAAAAGGAACAAAAGGTGGACCTGATGCAAGTAAGATGCAATCACCAGGTGCATTAATAAAAGATTTTAAAGATGATAAACTTAGTGCGGCAGGTGCAGAATTAGGTGCTGCTGGTGTAGCAGGCGCAACTGCAGGAGCAGCGGCTGCACAGGCACATGAAGATGAACATGATCATGATGATCCGCCACCACCACCGCCACCACCACCTCAACAACAACAGCAGCAACAATCACAACAACATCAATCGCAACAACAAAATAATGGTGATGATAGTAATTTACCACCACCACCTCAGTTTAATGGAAATATGGAACCAATTAAACAGAATGGAAAGACACCAATACGTCAATTAGCAGATAGAATGAAAAATTCCAGAGTTGGAAAATCAAAAGTTGGAAGAGGAGCACTTGCGGTTGCGAAAAAAGCGGTAAAACCAATATATGATTTTGACAAAAGTGGCAAGTATAATGGAAAGAGACTGGTTAGAAATATCGCAAAAGGTGCAGTTGGAACAGCTGTAGGACTTACAGCAACGGCAGTTCAAGCTGGAATAAGTTTAACAGATGGTAAATATAGCCCAGCAGAAGCTATAGGATCATTTGCTGCTGGTTATGGATTTGCAGGTAATGCTGCAGGAGGGGTTGTAGATACAATTACATCTGGTTATAGAGATGGTTATACAAAGCCAGAAAAAATGAAAGCATTCCAAGAAGATTTCTCAAATAGAGATGATGTAATTCAGTTCTGTAAAGAAAATTATGGAGATGATTGGAGAGAACAAAGAGATAGAATGGTAAATAACTTTGTTCCAAGAGGTTTCACAGATTTAAGTGAAATGAAAGAAATGATGAAATATTCAAATAATGCAACAGCTGAACTTACAAAAAATAATAGTAACTTAACTGAAAAACAAAAAATTGAGATAAGAAATAAACAAGACTTAACAGCAATGGCAATAAAGAATGTTCAAAAGAGAAAAGCTAAGGAAGGAACTTCTGGAACACCATATAATGAGAAGAAAGAAAGACAATTAATTGCTGCAAGAACAAAAGGAATGAGTCAAACACAAGCAGAAACAACAGCAAATACAATACGAAATGAAGATGAAGCAATAAGAAGATATAACCAATACTTAGAAAAATAAGGCGATTTTTATGAATTACACTCTTTTAGTATATTTAAGAGAGTGTAATTAAAAAAGTTACTTTAATATTTAGAGAGGTGATGTAATGAAAAAAAATATTTTTAATAAAATATTGATTTGTGTAAGTATAATAATTATTTTACTTAACTGGTTATTTTGCAATATAGTATTAGCTGAATCAACAAATGAAAATTTGGATGATATAAGTGTTGCAGAAGGAAATGTTGGAGAAGAAACATATTCAGAATTAAGAAAAAAATTAGTTGAAGAGTTAAGAAGTAAATTAGAAGAGGCATATTCTTATTCTGGAACAGTAGAAGAACTTGCTGATCTATGTGGAATTGATTTAAATGATACTACTGCAGGAGAAGTTACATCATCTGAAGGTAAAATTATAAAAATTGATGACAATACAACAATAGTATTAGGCTTTGAAATGAAATGTGAAACTGGTTCTAAAAGTCAATATATAACAGATGATAATGCAGATGGTAGATATACAGAAATGAAAATAAGTAATATTAAGGTTGTAAAAAATACAGGAGCAGATAATACTACGAAAAAAAATGAAGAAGCTAAATCTTCAAGTTTCATAAATTTTACAAATGAAATGATTGTTGGTGGAAAAACATATTCAGGAGATACTAATTGGGACATAGGAGGAGTATTATTAAAACCATTCTTTTTTTTGGTTAACTGTGTTGCAGATACTTTACTAGGAATTATTCAAAAATTTATGTATTCTGATGTAACAGATCAGGCCCAAATAACAAATTATGTAAAAACAAATTATATAGATAAATGTAGAGTTGTTGACAGTAGAAATATAGATACAATGTTTGATCTTTCTTTAAATAATCAAATTCTTTGTTATTTAGGTTCTAAAGGAAAAATAAGTAATGTTGAATATCCTCATATTCATTATAGTCCAGAAGAAATATTTGCTGGTAAAATAAGTTTATTAAATATTGATTTTATTTCTGGTGTTGGACAAGCAGAAGGACTAGGAGTTGTAAGACAAGCATTAGCTAATTGGTATAAGGCATTAAGATTAATAGCAACAGTTGGATTTTTATCTGTATTAATATATATTGGTATAAAAATAATGTTAAGTGCAAATACAAAAAATAGGGCTAAATATAAAGAATTAATAATAGATTGGATTGTTGGATTAGCTATTTTATATTCTATGCATTATATAATGTCATTTATAATTACAGCAATAAATATGTTTAATGATAAATTAGGAGCAAGCATGCCACTTCTAAGAGTTGTTGGCGGAAATGGATATGATACATTTGCAACTAATTTAATCGGATTAGTAAGATTTTGTACAGAATATGATACAATTGCAGTAAAGATTGGATATGAAATTATGTATATAATGCTTGTAGGATATACAATAAAATTTACAGTTATTTATTTAAAAAGAGTTTTAAATATTGCATTTTTAACATTAATTGCACCAATTGTAGCATTTACATATCCAATAGATAAATCTATTGATGGAAAAGCGCAAGGTTTTTCAATGTGGATAAAGGAATATTTTTTTAATGCATTAATTCAACCAGTACATTATTTATTATATTATGTAATGGTTAGCTCAGCAATGGGAATTGCTGTAAAAAATCCATTATATGCAATTGCAGTTTTAACATTTCTAACAGAAGCAGAAAGATTGTTGAAAAAGATATTTAGATTTGATAAAGCTCGTGAAGGAATGGTTGGAGGACTTGGTGCTGTTTCAATGGTTTCTGCAGCTAATGGTGTAAAAAAATTAGTTGGAAAAAAAGGCAATGGAGCAAATTCATCAAAAGCAATTGGATATCCAGGAGCATTAAATAAAGATTATAAAACAGCAGAATTATTAAATGATTCAATACAAACTACACAATCTCCAACATCAGCAGATGATGATAGAGAAAATATAGATGATGATGAAAATAATAATGGACCAATAGGTGATAATACAAATCATAGATTGAGCAATAATAATATTCAAGATATAGAAGAGCCAATTGGAAGACCAAAGTTATTAGGTGATATAATTCCTAGAAGTGAATTACCAGCAAATAAAAAACCAATAAAACAACTTATGAGAAGTATGCATGAAAAAAGAAAAGATTTAACTGCACAAGCACTCGAAACACCTGTAGGACAGACAATGTCAAATATAGCAAATTCTAGAGGTGGAAGAGTAGCTATGAGAATTGGTAGTGGTATAGGAGCTATAGGGAAAAGGGCAATAAGACCAATATATGATGTAAATAGAACTGCAAAATATAATGGAAAAAGGTTTGTAAGAAATATAGCTAAAGGAGCTGTTGGAGCTGGAATAGGAATTACGGCAGCTGCAGTTCAAGCTGGAATAAGTTTAACAGATGGTCATTATAAACCAACAGAGGCATTAGCATCTTTTTCAGTAGGATATGCATATGGTACTAAAAAGACGGATAATATTATAGATACTTTCGGAACAGGGTATGTTGAGGGATATGATAAAAATGAAAAGATGGAAGTATATAAAGAAAACTTTAAAAATAGAGATGATGTAATACAATTCTGTAAAGAAAAATATGGAAATGAATGGAGAGAGTATAGAGATAGAATTGTAGATAATTATGTAACAAGAGGCTTCATAGATTTAGATGAAATAAAACAATGTATAACATATTCTAATGCAGTTGCAAAAGAAGAAGTTGAAGAAAATCCAGAAACTGCAAACTTAACAGGAAGAGCTAAGGAAAAGGCAATTGATAAAGAAAGAGATAAACAAGATGTAATTGCAATGTCTATACTTACACATAAAAAGAAGAGGAAAAAACAGAATATATCATCAATTACATATAATCCAAAGAGAGAAAAACAATATTTGGATTCAATTACAAAAGGAATGGATACAGTAAAAGCAGAAAAAACAAGAAAAGAAGAAAAAGCAGTAAGTGCATCAATAAGATATTTTGATAGCAAAACAACATAAAGAATGAGGTGAAAATGTGCAAAAAATTGTATATAAATTATTAACATGTATTATATTAATGAATATTTTATTTCAATTTAATTATAGTAGTATTATATATGCAGTTACTTCGGCTACAACAGTAACACAGAGTACTACATCTGGTACAACAGCAAGTACTACGGAAGAAACAATAGACCCAGATCAAGATGTTACAAATGCAGATGATGATAATTTAGGCGCAGATATTAATGATGACTCAGGAACATTATTAGGTCCACTAGTAGAAATAGTTAGAGCAATTGGAGATGCGATAATGTCAATATTGACTAAGTGCATGTTGGGAACTTTATTTGAAAGTATGATGGTTTCATGGGACGAAGTCGATAATTCAAAATTGTTAGAAGCAAATACAAGTAAAACATATACGGAAAGTGAGATTAATGAATTTAAAAATGCATTTGGCAATTTACCAGATTTAAAATATCCAAATTTTAAATATACACCAGAGGAAATTTTTAAAGGAGAAATCGACGTTTTTGGAATTGATTTTATTGGAGGAAATACTGTAAAAAATGGTGAAGTAAAACAAAATGAATCAACAGGATGGAATTCATTAAGAAAAATGGTTTCAATATGGTATCAAGTTTTGAGATATATAGCTGTTATTGGATTATTATCAATTCTTATATATTTAGGTATTAAAATTATACTTAGTTCATCAGCAGGAAAAAAAGCAGAGTATAAAAGTGCATTAATAAATTGGATTATTGCTATGTTTTTAATATTTATAATGCATTATATAATGGCATTTATAATAGTTTTAATTCAAAAATTCACTACTTTACTTGGTAAAAGTATAGGAAATATAAAAGTTACATTTGGTGATAAAACATTTATCACGAATTTTATGGGATTAGCTAGATTTCAAGCACAAGAAAATTCACTAACAAATCAATTAGGATATGTTATCATATATATAGCATTTATAACATTAACTTTTAAATTTACATTTATATATTTTAAAAGAATGTTAAAAATGGCAATTTTAACACTTGTTGCACCACTTGTTGCAATGATGTATCCATTAGATAAAAAAGGTGGAGGAAAAGCAAGAGGGTTTGATTTCTGGTTAAAAGAATATATATATACAGCATTATTACAACCAGTTCATTTATTATTATATAATTTATTAATAGGAACAGCTGTGCAAATATCAGTAAAAAATCCAATATATGCAATTATAGCATTGTTCTTTATGGCAAATGCAGAAAAAATGTTTAAGAAAATATTTGGATTTGGAAGAGCTGGAAAAGGAATGGAAAATGGACTTGAAAAAACTATTGGGGCTGCGGCAATGACATCAGCAGTTATGAATGGTGCTAAAAGAATGTTTGCACCATCACCAGCACCAAAAATAAAAGAAACAAGTAAAAATGGTAGTGATGATAAAAATAACTTAAATACAGATACTGATGATGATGATCAATGGGATGACTATGATGACGAAGAGGAAGTAGCACCAGAGTCTTTGTTACTTGATAAAGGAATTCTTAAGACTAGGGAGAATTTGGCAGATGAAGAATTTAAGAAAGAGAGAGAACAAACAAAATCATTTGAAGAAGCATTTAATAAACTAAAACAAGATGGATTAATAGAAGGAAAAGGACATAATAGTCCATATAATAGAGTAACAGAAGGAAGATTTAAAATTTTAAGAGCAGCAATAAAAGCTAATGAAGATCCATTTGAAAAAAATAATATTCCATTACAATATAATGATGAATATTCACATCTAAATTCAAATCAATTATTAGATAAGATGAGATGGCATTTAGAAAGAGGAGAAATTGATGAGGCACAAAAATATTATAATGTTCTACATAAGAGAATATTACAAAATAAATATATAAGAAATCATGGAAATCCTCAGGCATTTTTGGAGAGACCATATTCAAATCTTAGTGATGAACAATTAAAATTACAATATGAAATGGCAAAAAAAGCAAATAATAAAGAAGAAATGAGAAAATATGAGGAAGAAATGGAACTTAGAAATAAAGCTAAAGGACAAGTTCCTCAACAAATAGTTACTAACCAAAATACAAATGAAAATATGAATAATACAGATGAAAATAATACAGAAACTAATCCAGAAAATGAAGAAAAACAAACAAAGAAAAATGAATATAAAGATAGAGGTACTTTAGATAGATTTAGAAGAGGAACTATAAGTGGAGTAAAGGCATTAGGAAAGAAAGCCATAAAACCTGTTTGGAATTTTGACAAAACAGCTGGTGAAAATGTTCAAGAATTATTAACAGACAAAGTTTTGAAAGGGGCTGTACAAGCAACAGTAGGAGTAACAACAGCTGCTGTACAAGCAGGAGTTAGTTTGACAGATGGAAAATATACAGCCAAAGAGGCAATTGGTTCTTTAGCAGGAGGAATTGCCCTTGGAGGAAAAGTGTATAAAAGTGGCAAGAAGTTTGCAAAAGGAGTTGCTAGAGAAGTAAATTATGGCAGTTCAGATGACGAAAGAAAAAATAGAATAGCTAAAGATTGGTCTGAAAGAGATGATGTTCAAGATGAATTTAAAAACACTTATGGTGCAAAATCAGATGAAATGATTAGAAGAGCAAAACATATAGTTGTAAAATCTGCTATACAAGATGTTAATGAGCAAAAGAAAATTTTTAGATATTCAAATTACTTAAGAAAACATAATAGTTCTTATAGCATTGAGGAAGCAGATAAAAAAGCATTAGAAGTATACAAGTATAAGAATAGTTTAGAAAGCAGAAATCAATTAGACAGAGTTATTAATGATAAGTCTGCAAGGGAGGAGATAGCAGAAAGAGCAGTGCAAAACAATCGTAGTTCAAAATCAAGTGATTTAGTTAGAAAAAATTGTTTGGATATGATAGAAAGTGCAGTAGAGTTTAACAATGTTCAAGAAAATTCTGAATTAGATATTTTTGGAGGTGAATAGAATGAACAATTTTATGAGATTTTTTAATAAAAATCAAAAAAATATTTTTCTGGCTACAGCAGTAGTTATATTTGTGATATTAATAATAGTTATATTAAATCAATATTATATAGCTCAAGAAGAAAATAATCAAAAAATAGCACAAGATAAACAATTGACAACAGAAAATGGATATTCAAATCAAGAAAATGTTACATTAGATAATATAGAAACAGAGTCAGTAAAAAAATTAAATAATAATACTATTGAAAATACAATGAAAAAGTTTGTTAGTTATTGTAATAGTGGGGATTATGTGCAAGCATATAATATGTTGACAGATGACTGTAAAGAAGCATTAAAATATAATGATGCTAAAACTTTTAAGGAATATTACATAGATTTAAGATTTCCTGAAAAACAAGAGTATTCTTTATCAAAATGGGCTGTAGAAGGAGATAATGCAGTTTATTTGGTAACTTTTAATGGAGATTTATTAGCAACAGGAGGAGAAAAATATTCTTCTAATGAAGAGTATTATACATTTGTAAAAAAAGACAATGAATATAAAATAAATGTAAATAATTATATTTTTTGTGAAAATAAAAATACTAGATATGTATTTGACGATATAGATGTTAAAATTGGAAAAATTAATAGATATAGTAAATATGAAGAAATGACAATAGAAATAAAGAATAATTCTCAAAAGACAATTGCAGTTACAACAAATGATGCTGGTAATAGAGTATATTTAACTAATACTAAAGGTGCAATATATTCGTCTATAAATAGTGTACTTGATGAACAAGACTTAATTTTAAATGCAGGGGAGACTAAAGAAATTACAGTTAAATTTAATAAATTATATAGTGTTGCAAATAAAGCAGATAAACTAATATTTCCAAAAATAATATTAGATTATGAAGATTATTTAAGTACACATAATAGAACTGCATATTCAAATACAACAACAATAACAGTTCAATATAACTAGAAGGAGGAAAATATGAAAAAAACATTATTAAGAAATTTAATAATTGCGATTTTAGTAATTATAATCATTTTTTCCACAATGACTCGAACATATGCAATAGGAGTAATAAATTCAGTAGAATTAGCAGACCTTAGTTTATCTAATTCTGCTGATGATAAAAGTTCTAATATTGGTAGTAGTACAGCTACCAGTTTATTAGCAGGATTAGAAGAAGCTTCTTCAGATTTAAAAAATATGGTTTCTATAACAAGTAATGGATATGAATTACAAGGAAATTATGCATTAAGAATTATACAAGCATTGGAAAAAGCTTCTGTTGATACATATGCTTTTGGATTTAGAGATGAAGATTATGATATAAAATCTAATGACAATACAAGTCAAACTTATACACCAGATTCCCAATTGAAAAATGTATTAGATAAATATATTAGAACAGAATTAAAAAATATGTTACCTAATATAGGTTCTTATGCACATACAGCAATTAATGGAAATGTTAAAATAAAAAGATATACTAGTAAATTTGGTAGATATAATGCTTCAAATTCTGGTGGAACATCACAAGAAAATGGAATGGATTTTGGAGAAGGTATAACATTGGAATATGTTCCATATGCTACGTTAAAAAAATATTCAGAGCTTACAGCAAGATCTTATGCTGAAACTCAAAAATATTTAAAGTACTTTTCAATAAATCCACAAGGAATGAAATTGTGTATATTAGTTTCAGAAGAAAATTATGTTTGGGATTATGATAATATAACACCTAATAGAGCAATTGATGATTCAGGAACAAAAGATCCTGCAGGTGTTAAATTATTACCAGATGATTATGCAACAGCAACAAGAGTAGAATCAACATTTAAAATAAAAGAATATGAATATTTAAACTTGTTAGAACAAACAGCAACACCAGTAAACTACTTTCTTGCAATGCAAATGATTTCACAAAACGAAGATTTTATGAATGAGCTTCTTGATAAATGTAATAGTGATTCAAAAATCGAGATTGGTTTTTTAGAATCAACAGAGACCGACTTTATTCATTATAATTATGGAACAGATGCTAAAGATGTAATAAGAGGTGGAAAATTAAGTACATATCAAGTTGATACTTGGAATAGATGGGATTGTTGTAAAGATATAACAACAACAACAACAGATTCAGAGGGAAATGTTACTAGCCATACAGAGGAGAAACCTCATTCTGGAAAAGAGTTAGTAAATAAACAGATAGGAGATTATATTGGAAATGAAGATGAAGTTTATGCAACATGTTTAAAGTATGCAGGATATGAATTAAAAGATTTTTTGAATGTAAAAATAAAAAATACGGGAGATTTATATTTAATAAGAGCTGAAACATGGAATATGAATTACCAATTAAAACCTAAAGTTGGAGGAATAGAAAGGCCATTTAAGAAATTAAATAGTGTAAAGAAAATTGATATAAAACCAGATCCTGTACCATATGTTGAAAGACTAGAGCCATATGAAGAAAGAAGAATTGGAAGACATAATTGTGATGCTAATCATTATAGTAATCTATATGAATGGAAAAATACGCATTTTTATATATACGAAGGAAAAGCTGAATGGACAAATAAATATAATATTTATACAGTTATAGATGGTGAATATAAAACAGATTTTATAATAGGATTAATAAAAAAATATCCACAAGTTCAAAATAATTTCACATCAGCTGCTAGTTTATTATTTTCTTTATTGGAGCAAAATGGAAATACACAAGAATTAGAAAGATTTATGAGAACAGTTATAACTCAAGTAACAGGTAATCAATATTTAACAGAAAATACTCAAAACTTGAATTATGATTTTGCAGTAGGATTATCAGAAGATTCAATGTATAGTTTTAATATTAATTCAAATGATACTAGTGCAACACCAAAAAGTTATAAAGTAGATACAGATTCGTCTGCAAGTAGTTCTAATGGACCAAAAATGTCTGGAGGAAGCGGAAAAACAAAATGGACATTATCAAAATTAACTACAATAAAAACAACAGATCAAGATGGAGAATTTATTTCAAATAGGCAATATTATTATTTTAAGCAAGGAACAGGAACTAATATATGTGGTAGAGCATCTCTAGCAATATGTTTAAGTGGATTAGGAATAAAGAATCCAAGTACAGGACAACCATATACGCCAACAGAGATAAGTCCCAATAATACAAATGCATGGTTTTCATGGATGAGTTCCGTAGGAGCAACAGGAGTAAGATATACAAATAACTTAAAAGCAAAACTAATTGAACAATTAAGTACAGGAAATCCTGCAATAGTTCATATAAAAGCAAATTCTGATCCAAGTAATATTTATAATACAAAAGGTGGACATTTTATTGCCGTTGTAGGCTTAAAATATGAAGGAGATGCATTAGCATATGTATTGGATCCAGGAAGTTCAAGAGCTACAAGAACAGAAAATTATATTAATATAAATAAGATATTAGCATATGCAGATGAAGTAAGAACAGTAAAATTAAAATAAATATATTTCAGAAAGGTATTTATAAATGAATAATAAAAATA
>ENA-OURU01002319-OURU01002319.1-human-gut-metagenome-genome-assembly--contig:-NODE-2319-length-19132-cov-5.685171_pt1 | contig 19132 bp, 20 predicted proteins | sample MGYA00242137_ERZ509064 | MGnify/ENA primary metagenome ERZ509064 (study PRJEB26280, sample SAMEA2338777) | human gut metagenome | biome: human gut; feature: human-associated habitat; material: faeces...
TTTCGAGAACAAGTCATCCGTGCAGGTAATGCCGTGACCAACGCTTTTGATGGGGATTTCGTAATCGCATGGCATAACGCGCGATTGATCCAGTCCATTGGCAAACACCCACAGCTTTTCACCATTGACGCCAAGCCGGTGAATTAGCATTGCCCGATCCGCTTGGGCCAGATCTCCGATGGTGCGGATCCCGTAGAGCCGAAGCTTTTCCGTCGTTGCTCGCCCCACATAGAGCAGATCTGAAACAGGGAGCGGCCAGATTTGATCTTTGAAGGATTCCCGCGTTATGACAGTCACGGCATCTGGCTTTTTCATGTCTGAGCCGAGTTTCGCGAAAATCTTATTGAAGCTGACGCCAATGGAAACGGTGAGTCCGACTTCTTCTTTCACAGTAGTCCGAATCTCGTTGGCGATTTCAAGCGAAGTTTTCTGCTGGAGAAGCGGAGACCCAGTCAGTTCAATCCAGCTCTCATCAATGCCAAATGACTCGACTTCCGGAGAGTATCGCAAATAGATAGAGCGGACAATTTTGGAGAATTTCAGATATTGTTCCATATGCGGTTCTACAATCGTCAGTTGTGGACATTTTTGCTTTGCCTCCCAAATCACTTCACCTGTCTTCACCCCACATTGCTTTGCCAATTGGTTCTTCGCAAGAACGATCCCATGTCGATCCTCTGTGCTGCCGCAAACCGCAATGTACTTTCCACGCAATTCCGGATGCAGCATACATTCAATACTCGCATAGCAGTTGTTGAGGTCACTATGCAATACAACTCGGCCTTCCATATTCGGCATACCTCCTGTCCATAACCCTCAAGAAATAGTTCCATCAAGTTCCTAAAAGTTCCTATTGACAAGTTCCAGTTCGCAGAATATAATGAGCCTAAAGTTCCAACCGAGTTCTATTAAGTTCCAATAAGTTCTAATAACAAAATAGCAGGTCAGAAAATGGTTTGTCAATAGAACTTTCAAAAACTTTCCAAACCTGCGAGAGGAGACGGTTATGAAGACGACTGGTGAAAAGATTCGAGAGAGCCGCACGCATCTGGGCCTTACGCAAACAGAACTGGCCGATAAGATTGGTGTCACGCTGCGCACGATTACCAAATACGAAAAACAAGGTGTAATGCCTCGCGGTGTAAATCTTCAGAGGTTGGCAGAGGTGCTGGGTGTTTCCACGGCATATCTAAGCAACGATGAGATCGTAGATCCCAACTATGGACTTGAAGAGGCACCATACATCGAGAGCGCAAGAGCAGCCTATGGCCGTAAAGGAGCAACTGATGTAGAGCAGCTGCTGACACAAACGCGTGCTCTCTTTGCTGGTGGAGATGTCCCTGAGCAGGATAAGGAGCTTTTCTTCCAAGCAGTCACTGAGGCGTATTTTGCTAATAAGCAGCGAGCCAGCGAGAAGTTCACCCGTAAAGACTACAAAAAGTAAGCAGGAATAATCTGAGTGTACGGATTTTTGGACAACCCTTGTGGTACTGTCAGGCTGTATAATAGAAAACTACTTTCTGAAGTGAGGCGAGTGGATTGCTGACGATGACGATTAGGCAGGAAGTAAGTCGATTGAAAATGAAATATCAGACAGATGACCCGTATGAGATCTGCGAGTATTTGGATATCCAGGTGATGGAACGTCCAATGGGAAAGAGTCCCCGTTCCTGCAAGGGCTTTTTCCTGGTTTCTTCTCGGTGCAAACTGATTGTAATCAACAGTGATTTGCCCGACAGCATTCAACGGATCATCATTGCGCACGAGCTGGGGCATGCAGTCCTCCACAGCGATTCTGCCATTAACACCTTCCATGAGTTTGCGATGTTTGAGGATACAAATCGAATGGAGTATGAGGCAAATGTGTTTGCTGCGGAGTTCATGCTCAGCGATGACACCGTCTTAGAAGCGCTGGAGATGCAAATGGACTTTTATCAGACAGCGAAGTGTTTGTATGTGCCACCTGAGTTACTGGACTTCAAGCTCCGGATTCTACAATGCCAAGGTGTAAGAATCATAGCTCCGTATATCGCGCATGGGGATTTCCTCAAGCGTGATCTGGAGCAGCCGTTGAGTTAAGTATGCTGCCAGGTGAGGCTTATAAGGTCTATGTGAGCGTTTTTGTAGAGCATCGTTCGGATGGGACAATGCTGCCTAGGGAAATCATCTGGGAGGATGGCCAGAAATATGAAATAGACCGCGTGATCGATATTCGCCCAGCCTATGCTGCAAAAGCCGGAGGGCAAGGCGATCGTTACACCATCCAAGTCAATGGTGCAAGAACATATCTCTATTTTGAACGATCCACCAATCTAACGGGTAATACGATAGGCCGTTGGTTTGTGGAACGAAAGGTGCCATTGAGGGATCTACTTTAGAGCCCATGACATTGGAGAAACTTGTGAGGAGGGAAAAAATGTATAGCGCTGCATTACAGAGGTACTATAACGAGCACGAGCATTTGCCATACACCTTTTATGCTCAGCCAAAACGCTTCACTCAGTATGCGATAGAAAAGAGAGGCGAGCTTTTGGCAACAGCGTATAACTATATCGAGCCGGATGCGAAAGGTGCAAGAGACTTCGTTGAATATTCTTCTGCCGACTTTACTGTAACGGATTTCCATTCTGCTGACCGAGTCTGCGTGGTTATGAGGCTTCCGGAACCTACAATGCCATTGCACTGTAAGATGATCGGCTGCTCCATTAAGTTCGATGGCAGTTGCCCCGTATGGCGTACAGTCGAGTTGACGGAGCAGGGTAGCTTTCTCCTATGTGGATGGAATGCGGATCATACGCATATGGTAATTAGTGAGGTGGGTGCAGAAACGGAAGAATGTGTTCGGCGAATGACAGAGGAATTGAGCTTTCCAATTATGATTGATATAAAATCATTCAAGCTGTAACCCCAATTATGTGTGACAAACATGAAAAGGAGGAGACGCATCAGATGCGTCTCCTCCTTCTTGTAGTGGCATGGCACTACCAACTCGCCTATTTACTTGCTGAACGCTCTCCACAGGAATGTGACGATCTGCGCGCGGGTGCAGTCATTGTCCGGCGCAAAGGATGTCTCGCTCACGCCCGTGGTCACGCCGTTCATGTAGCACCACGCCACCGATTCATACGCCCATTCGGGAACATCGGTGAACGGCAGGTGGAACATCCACGCGCCCGTGAAGCCCTTACCCTGCGCCTGAGCGCAGCGGTAGATCATGGCCGCAGCCTGCGCACGGGTGCAGACGCCGTTCGTGCCGAAGGTCGTCTCCGTCAGGCCGGTGACGATGCCGCAGCTCGCCGCCCAACGGACCGCCTCGGCATAATATGCGCCCTCGTCCACATCGGTAAACGGCATCAGGTAATTCACCACGGGGGAACCCGCCGCACGCCAGAGGAAGGTCACGATCTGGGCGCGGGTGCAGGGCTGGTTCGGTGCAAAGAGGCTGTTACCAACGCCGCCGGTGATGCCGTTCTCTGCCGCCCACTTGACGGCCTCGTAGTAATAGGCGTCATTGGGTACGTCATAGAAGAAGTTGAGAACGCTGTTGTCCTCCATGAAGGTCACCTTGATCTCCACCTTGCTCGTAGGCATGGTGAATGTGTATTTCCCGTTGCTCTTGTCGGTGAGCTTCAGATCGTTGCCGTTCTTATCGGTGACGGAAATGGTTTCCAGCACATAGCCGCTGTCGGGTTTCACCGTGATCGTCACGGTGCTGCCCGCAGAGGCGTTCTTCGGGCTGACCGTCACGGTGCCATTCTCGGTCTTGCTGGGGACGGTGATAGGATAACTGGACGAGCCACCGGAGCCGCCGCCGGAAGATTGCCGCTTGGGGATCACCGTTTCGGCTTGGGTGATCTCATGGTCGCCGTTTGCGTCGGCGAAATACTTCCCGCAGACCGGGCAGTACCAGTATTCGATGTTGCCCACCTCGCTCGTGGTGGGATCTTTGGCTAGGACATGCGTCAGCTGATGCTGATGCTGCCATTTGAAGACCGGAAGCGTCTTGCCAGCGGCTTCGAGATAGATGCATGTTTCGTACCACGGGTGTTCGCTGTCAGCGCGGCCATTGATGAGCAGGTTCAGCACCGTGCCGTTGGCGAAGTTTGCGGCGGTTTTGGACTCTGTTTTTGTAATGTTGCCATTACTATTGTTTTGGCCAACTGCGTTCAGGTTCGTACCGGCAAGATAGTAGCAGTTTTCTACAGTGCCATTATTATGGCCAGCGATTTCGCCAACAGATGTATCATTAGAGACCGTTCCAACGTTGTAGCAATTGGAGATCGTGCCACTATTACTACCCACAATGCCGCCGATAGCTTCGGCATAATTGATGCCGCTAATTGTGCCAACGTTATAGCAGTCGATGATTGCACCAGAGCTGTTAAAGCCAGCAATACCGCCAATAATGCTGGTAGTGCGGCCAGTAACGCTGCAATGGTTGCTGCAATTTTTGATCACAGCATTTGAAGCGTAGCCCACAATGCCGCCGACGATGCACTGAGAATTGCTGGGGGATACCTTACCTGCCACTGTCAGGCTTTTGATCGTGCCGTCTTTTACAGTACCGAACAGACCGGCATACACGAATTCGCCTGTAACGTTCAGACCGGAAATGGTGTGGCCGCCGCCGTCAAATGTGCCCTCGTAGTAAATCTGATTTCCTTCGGTATAGTTTCCGATTGGCGTCCACGGTTTGTTATTCAAATCAATGTTCGCTGTCAGCACAGCATACGCGCCACGGTTCTGCGTCTGGCCGCCCGCACCGTTGACAATATCCCGGAACAGCTTCAACTGTTCGGCGGTGCTGATTTGATAGGGGTCGTTCTTCGTGCCGCTGCCGGTCATCGGGGTGTTAAATGTGCCGCCGGTGATGGTACCGCTGCCGGAGACTGTGCTGTTAAAAACGCCGCCGGTGATGGTACCGTTGTTGATGACCTCGCCGTTGAATGTGCCTTTTTCGATGGTGCTGCCGGGGGTAACGGTCACTTTGCCTTTGAACACAGTCCCGCCGAGGCCTGTAATGGTACAGGGTTCGTCGTTTCTATCTTTATTTCCCAGCACGACGTCGCCGTCAACCAAGCCGCCGTTGGCGTAAAGTTGCCCATAGACATTAGGATCCCACGAAGAGCCGGTGATGTATAGTCCGCTTCCGTTTGCCGCAGTACAGGCGGCAATGCTCGCACTGTCCGCCAAGGTGATTTTCTTCACATTATTGGCACTCACGCCGCCGCCATAGGTTTCGCCGGAACCAGCGGAATTAACCGCCATGCATTTTTTGATTGCGGCGCTGCCCGACAGGGTGAACTCCGTATTGTTTGCGAGATGGACGCCCCCGCCCTTGGAAGGGGAGGAAGGGGTGGAGATTGCCTGACAGCCTTCGATTTCTGCCTTATCAGTCATCACAAAGCTACTGCTGCTGTTGACATATACGCCTCCGCCGTAGGCGTATTCGGAGATTGCCTGACAGCCTTCGATTATTGCCTCACCAGACATTTCAAAGCTACCGTCGACATTTACGCCTCCGCCGCAATTAAATGACGGGCCTTCGGCGGTGCAGCTGCGAATGACCGCCTGACCTGACATTTGGAACTTGCCGAAAGCACAAACACCGCCGCCGGACTCCGCGGAGCAGCCGATGATGCTGCCGCCGGACATAGAGAACTGACCCTGTTCGCCGTCTCGCTTCGGATAAATACATACACCGCCGCCGTACTCCGCGGAGCAGCCGATAATATTGCCGCCGGTCATGGTCAACTGCCCGCCGGGTGCGATATACACACCGCCGCCACAATTTACTGTGCTGCTGAGCTGATACGGATAGCCCGTGCCGCCGGTGATGACGCCGCCGGTGACGGCCTCTGTGCCGCTTGCCTCGTCCAGCACCCACAGTTTGCCATTCGGATTGAATTTGTGCGAGAGATTACTCGTATTGCTGTCCTCGATAGTCAGCTGCCCGCCGTTCTCGACCACAATCACGCTGCCCTTGTTTGCGCTCTCGTATTTGAGCACATGACCGTTCAGGTCGAGGGTGACGGTGCCTCTGACCGTGATGGTCTGTGAGACGGTCACATCGTTGTTTAGGTAATACTGCTTGCCACTTTCCAACGTTGTGGTAGAGTTGGTTACCTCATCCCAGCCGGTCAAAAAGTCCGCCGCGCTCGCGCCGACGCACAGCGCCAACGCCGCGCCGAGGGCGAGCAGGAGCGTCCATAGCTTTCGTTTCATCGTAGCACCTCCGTAAAAAATTCGGTTGGTTCCTCCTGCGGAGGAACCAAGGGGATATCCCCTTGCCTAAATTTGTTTTTCCGTCAGGGCTTCAAAGCCCTTTTCCGCCTGTTGGACGGTCTTTTGGATGATGCCCAAAGCCATTGTGTGAAGGTCCATCTGCAAGACTGCCGCCGTGATCGCCGCCCGTTTCTCCTTCGGCACGTCATAGAGCTTCAATGAACAGTCCAGAAAGCGGGAGATCTTGGCCTCCATCGTGAAATACACGTCACAGGGAACCGACATGAAGCCCCGCATGATACTGGCGGACGCGATCTCCATCTCGTAGAAGTCCTTAGGCTGCGCCTCCGGCAGATAAGGTCCGAAAATAACTTGCAGCCGTTTCGTTGTGCTTTTGTAAAGATACGCCGCGATGGAGGGCAGGGAGTATGCCATCACATACAGCTCCCGCAGCGGCTCGGTCAGTTCGGCGATGTGGATCTGGAGGGCCGTTTCCACGGCGTAGAGAAACACGGGGTCGTCCTCACCGCTGTGCTGCTCGGCGAGGTCAAACTGCCCGCCAAACATCCGCTTCACCAGTTCCAGCAGCAGCGCCTCCTTGCTGGGAAAGACATGAAAGAAGGAGCTTTGCCCGATGCCCGCCGCCTTTGCGATCTCTCCGGTCGTAGTTCTGGTGTAGCCCTTTTCCAGGAACAACGCCACCGCCGCCCGTAATACCTTTTGCTGCGTTACCAGACCGTTTAACAGTTTTCCTCTTGGCAAGTCAGCGCCCCCTTTATAACTTTTCTTGCGATTGTGCTTTTATAATAACACGCCCAAGTTTATGGTGCAAGCAAAAGCTCATTGTGATTCTGTTTTCAGAATAATGTGCAAACCTTACCGACGTTTTATGGTAAGAATACCAAAGAGGTTTGCGTTCAAGGGGAGGAATACACAATACTCGTGAGTTGTTTTTGCCCAGAAAGCAGAAATGGGTATTATGGCGAATGGATGGATCTAATGGTATCCTGTCTCCGTACTTATTAGATTTCATCTCCGTTATGGAGCTTCATAAGCTGTGAGCCAACACATTCTGGCATTTCTGGGCGGACAATTTGTTTCGCCGCTCTCTTTGCGCTTTGATTTGAGTTTTCAGATCAGAGCGCTCTTTTTTTGTCCAAATTCCGCATTGCGGGTTTGAGAATTATTTATTTGAAAGGTGGAACAAGCAAATGATGGAAAGTAAAGTATTCGCGGACAACTTCAGTCGTAGCTTCAGCGAGTCGGGGGACTTCTTTCAGTTCCTCAGCGCTCGGCAGGCCCGTAGCAAGTGGATGACAGCCCCGTCCAAGGAACTCCGGTTTGAGCCGGTGGAACGGGGATCCACGCTCGGAAATCTGTATATGCAGATCTACGACCACAACGGCGATGCAGATGTTCTGGAGGACACAATGGAGAATACCAGCCTCCTGCTGAAGGTGGATGGTAAGGACTACCCGGTCCGTTCCTGTGCGATCAAGACAGTTCTCGAGCGCGCACGCATCTCTGGGCATGCACTCAACAAAGTTTCCAAGACGGTATTCGCCGAGATCCTCAACTACTGCATGGGCGTTGCCTCTGGTGATAGCCTGATCAAAATCGCAGATGAGAAGGTATCGGCAGTACATGGTGGCGATCCGAAAGACTACACCGTTATGGAGATGCTACCTCTATTTAAGGCAACGAGCGACTTTCTCAACCGTGAGTATCCCGGAAACACTTTTATGACAGCCCACTTCGATCACTCCATTGCGACAGCAATCTGGCGTCTGGATGGGCAGGCAGACAAACTCCTTGATACATATCATAGGGAGATTGCTGCCAAAGGCTTGCAAACCGAGAAAATGGTTCCTGCGCTGCGCTTTTCCACCTCCGATGTGGGTATGAGCGGCGCAAATCTCTATCCGATTTTTCTGGTTGGTGCCGAGAGCCGTATTGTTCCATTGGGGTACTCCATTCGCACCGAACACAAGAATGGCGTGGATATGCAGTATTTTGAGGAACAGCTCAGATTGGTCTATGCGCAATTTGAAAAGGCGCTGGACAAGCAAGTGCAGCTCATGAACATCGAGATCCGCTATCCCGTCACTACACTCATGCGTGTCCTGAAAAGAATCAAGGCCCCGAAGAAAGCCTCCTATGAAGCTATGGACTATTTCGTAGCAATTCATGGAGACAGTCCTTGCACGGCCTATGAACTCTTCATGCAGATGAGCGATGTGATCTTCTCTGCGCAGTGTGACGGTGCCTCTGGGCTGAGGATTGCTCAGTTGGAGGAGATTGTATCTCGTGCCTTGAATGTGAATTGGCATGAGTATGATCATCCCGGTGACTTTAAGTGGTAAGAGGTGGTGATCTCACATGAAGAATATTACCTTCGAAGGCATCAGCACCTTACAACGTCTACACCTTTGCTGGCAGATCAGAAAGCAGATTGGAAAGATACATCAACCTATCAAAGTTGAATTCCATCAGCCGATTTGCCGCAAGCAGTATTCTTCCCTCTGGTACGGCGGCCTGGTGGTATCTATCAAGGTACGCGGGTGTGTTTTTGCCATTCACGCCTGCGGAGATATCTACGCCACACTTTACGATAAGAGTGATGGTACAGAATTACTCTATGTCAAAGATAAGAGTAACTCTGGACGTTTTGGCGTTGATGTTTTGCCATATCTGAAGACGGACCATGCCTTATATGCTGCCATGGGTGATACGCATAAACGGTATCGACTCGATATGGAACACAACAACTGGTGGGAGTGCTTTGTCTATACGCCAGAGGGCAAATTCCATGACATGATGTGGGCATTAGATAGTGACCACATCTTCGAGGGAGTTGAGGTAGTACTCTCCGCTATGGATTCAGTCATAAAAGATATCACCGAAAACAAAGAGCGGATTGAATATGGAAAAGACTCGGCATTTTATTGTTGATACGCCAGTAGGACAACTCGCGATTTACGCTAAGCACGATAAGACTGACTGTGCAGCAGACTATCCAGGCGTTTTCATCGACTATGTACGCAAGGATGGCGCTACAGCGATCCTGGCTTGCGTAGAATACGATCCAAACAAGGAAGCACTTCAGACTGTTGTCTACGGCAACTGTGCATCTGACGAGCCGACTGAGATCGTCGAGCACTACAATACTGATTTTGAAGAATAAGGAGGATAGATTATGCCTAATTGGGCGTTTGGGTATGTAAATGTCACCGGTACACGGGATGGCATTAAGTCGTTCATTGAACGGTTTGTCAGCGAGGACAATCCCTCAACCATTCCAGGCAAGCGTTACTTTGCACGGAGCTTCATCTCGTCAAAAAGGCAGGAATTCATTGATGAGGCTATGAGTGAATTCTCTGAGCCTGCCGTCGATGCCAAAGCAAGTTACTCCTTTGTCGCATCATTCGCATGGTCAGCATACAGTTGCTTGATCGCTGGATATCCGCAGAATTTTCATAGTGAGTGTCTGACCCTCTCAGAGGCCTGCGCAGAAGACGGGGTATCTGTCACGATCCAGACCTCAGAGCCAGGAATATGTTTTGAGGAACACATTACCTGCGATGACACAGGGACGGTAGAGCACACCGAAAAAGATCTACTTGCTTATAAGTGTCGGCATTGCGGAGAGATAACAAGCTTTGCCTCGTTCGAGGATCCTGATGATCAGGAATGCCCAGAATGTGGCAATTGTGGGTTTGATCGCTGCGAGGAGGTGTAGGCTATGGGACTGAACCTGAACTACACGCCAAACAGATTGGTGGACATCACAACTCTAACAGAGGATCAATGGCTCAGTTGGAGGCGAAAAGGAATTGGCGGCAGCGATGTAGCTGTCGCCCTTAATTCCTCCCCATATCGCACGGCACGAGACCTTTATTATGACAAAATTGGGGTTGTCATGTCAGATGATGGACCGGACAAAAGCATCACATTCCAGATTGGGCATTTGCTCGAAGATGTGGTAGCTCAAATCTTCGCGAAGAAGACCGGACTATCTGTGTATGAAGACCACTGGATGTACCAACACCCGTTTTTCCCCTTTCTGATTGCCGATGTGGATCGTTTTGTAACCCTGCCGGATGGACGCAAGGCCATCCTTGAGTGCAAAACGGCGCACTATGACATGCAATTCAAGTGGGCAAATGGCGCAGTCCCTCGTCACTATGAATTGCAGGTTCGCCACTACATGTCGGTGATGAACATCGATGTTGCATTCATTGCCTGCCTGTTCTCAAATAATGAGAATGACTTTGTATGGCAAAAGATTGAGCGTGACCTCGAGGAAGAAGAGAACACGATCATGGAGCTGTCAGCATTCTGGAATAACCACGTCATGGCCCGTGTGGAACCGCCTCTGGTCGAAAAGCCTGATGCAGTTCTGGAGTCCCTGCGTCGCTATTTTGGCCCCGCTGACAAGTCTGAACCGACTGTGGATCTTGACCGGAAGTTTGTGGTGAACCTCAAGGAGATCCTGACACTCAAAGAAGAAAAGAGATCTTTAGATGCTCAGGTAAAAGCACTTGAGACTCGCATCAAATCCCTTTATGCCCCCATTGTCGAAGAGCTGGGTACCGCATGTAAAGGCACCTGTGAGCAGGGCGGCGAGTGTTTCAACGTGTCCTACAATCCTCTCTACCGGGAAGGAATATCTAAGGATCGTTTATCTGCTCTGCGAGCTCAGTATCCTGATATCTACGATGAGTTTGTGGATCAGACGGAATCAAGAATCTTCAAGGTGGTCAAATCGGCCATCGCATAAGGAGTGATCAAATGCTATGTCGATATGAAAGAACCATCTTCAAGTCAGATAAGGGTTTCTGCATTTTTGCCTACAGCACTTCTGATGAGTCTGTTCCAAAGGAAGCCCGAAACCGATCTTACTACCATGACGACAAGATCCATTTCACGGCAATCGGCTATCATCTGATTGCTACAGATGCTGTGGAAGTGGAACTGGATGGCACATGGGAGAATTCCAAACACGGTCTCCAGCTGTCAGTTTCAATGTGTAAGGAAGTCGTTCCGAGAGATCAAGCCGGTATTCTTGCTTACCTGAGCAGCGGCATCATCAAAGGGATTGGTCCTGAGACCGCAAAGGCCATTGTCGCTCGCTTTGGCGATAAGACGATGGATGTTCTGGAGAAACAGCCGGATAAGCTGCTTAGCGTCAAGGGGATTGCCCAGAAAAAGCTCAAGGCCATCATCAAATCCTACGGGGAAACGAAAGCCTTGAGCGATCTCATGATCTACTTGGCGCCCTTTGGCGTTTCGTTGAAGAAGGTTGCGATGATCCGAGAAGAGTTCGGAGATAGCAGCCTGAGAATCGTGAAGACGGATCCCTTCCAGCTCTGTAAGATCAAAGGCTTTGGCTTCATGACAGTCGATTCCATTGCTCGTAAAACAAAAGTCAGCCTGAAGCACCCTTTGCGATACTCCGGTGCAATCAACTATGTGCTGGATGAGGCACGCGTATCTGGACATCTTTTCCTATCCGTTGACGAGACGGTTGGCCAGTGCTATGAGCTTCTCAATATGGGCTGCGATGATGAAGTGGTTTCCGAAGAGGAAATCCGCCAGGCGATCACAAATGAGCGTGTGGAATCCCGCATCTATGTTGAGGGAAGCCGTGTATACCTGAGTTACGAGCGCATGTGCGAAGTTAAATCGGCTAAGCGCATTGTGTCCATGATACTCCAAGAGGGTTTTACGAAGATCGACGATTTGGACAGCAAAATCGACAATGCGGAGAGAACCTTGCATCAAAGGCTGGCTCCTTCGCAACGCAATGCTGTAAAGCTGTGCCTCTCGCATCCGATCTCCATCATGACCGGAGGACCCGGCAGCGGAAAGACCACAACGCTACGATTCATACTGGATATCTACAAAGCTGCGTTCCCTGCGAATGAAGTCCTGCTGGCTGCGCCTACTGGCCGTGCCAGTCGGCGCATGGCAGAACAAACGGGTATGTACGCGTCTACACTTCACTCGGCGCTTGGCCTTGTGACGGATGAGGACAGCCCGCTGAACGACAAAGAGTTACTATCAGCAGACTTGGTAGTTGTTGATGAGTTTTCCATGGTGGACATGCGCCTCGCGTATATCCTTCTTGACCGCATCAAGTCAGGCGCTCAGCTGATTATTGTCGGTGACGCTGACCAGCTCCCATCTGTTGGCGCGGGTAATGTGCTGCGAGAGATGATTCGAAGTGAAAAGGTTCCTACGGCAGTCTTAGAGACTGTTTTCCGTCAGGCATCTAATAGCCGTATCATCACCAACGCCTATGCGATCAACCACAACGACACCCATCTTCAGTTTGGGGATGACTTTCAGTTTTTGGAAGTCCAGAACTCGGAAGAGGCTGCGCAGTTGGTCATCAAGAACTATCTGCGGGAAGTTTCTTTGCATGGTATTGAGGATGTGCAGATTCTCTCACCTCTCCGCAAGCGAGGTGCGGTTGCAGCAAATGCGTTGAATGAGACCATCCGGGACCTTGTCAACCCGCCGAACAACTTGAAGAAAGAGGTTAAGTGCGGCAGTCGAGTATTTCGAGTTGGTGACCGCATTATGCAGACGGCAAATCGAATCAATGTGTCAAATGGCGATGTCGGCGTCATAACCGACATGAAGAAAGAGGATGATGAGACGATCACATGCGTGAGGCTTTTGGACGGAAGAACACTACAGTACACGCAGGAAATGCTGGAGGATTTGGAGTTCTCCTACTGTACGACCATTCATAAGAGCCAAGGACAAGAGTATCCCGTCATCATTGTTCCTCTTTTGAAAGAGCACTATATCATGCTGCGGCGGAATTTGCTCTATACTGCTGTGACCAGAGCCAAGGCAAAGGTCATCCTGATTGGGCAAAAGCAGGCAGTCTTTGTTGCGATCCATAAATGTGATGTGGGTCAAAGGAATACGGTGCTCGCAGATCGAATCGTGGCTTATTATAACCGCGAGCTGAGTCGGCGAGTAGCGTGATTATTTGAGAAACGGGGTGGTCAAAAGCTGCCTCGTTTCTACATTTATTGTGAAAGGACAATTACCATGAGTGAATCGAACTCTAATGTGATCCCTGCCATCAACGCTGTCGATGGTTTTAACCCCGCTGATTTCGTGCGTACTACCGTGGGTGAGGAAGGCGAGAACGATCTCTACCTTGATGTCAAATATCGCCTTCTTTGGTTCCGCCTGCACCATCCGAATGGGAAGATCGACCCGGAGCTTATCCGTGTTGATGAGAAGAATGCGATCGTATGCTGCAGGATCTATGCCGATAAGGCTGACCCAGCTGACCAGTTCATTGGGAAGGCGTATTCTCAGCGATTCTCAACGGAAGATCGCTTTGGCGATCGCTTCTTGGAAATCGCCGAAACAGTTGCAAAGGGCCGTGCGTTGGCGGATGCGGGGTATGGTACGCAGTTCTGTATGAATGGTGAGACTTTGGCCAGTATCATCGCGGATGCCCCAATCAAGATGCCTCCCGATGAAGATGCGGGACACCCTGGTAGTGTCGTGGCGAGTTTTACTGCTCAACCGACAGCGGATGCTCCAGTCTTCTCTCAGACGGCGACGGCACCTAAATCTACTCAGCCTGCTCAGCAGCAGGTTCAGCCGCCTGTGCAGCAGTCTCATGCTTCCGCTCCGGAGCCCCCCAAAACGCTGGATGAGTACTTGCGTGTCATGACCATTGAACAGGCCAAAGCCGTTAAGGTTGATTTTGGCCGTTTTAGTGGATGGTCTCTCGGTGAAATCGCTATGAAGAGTCCGGGCGACCTCGCATGGTATGTGAAGAACTATTCCGGCCATAATCTCGCACTAAAAGCAGGGGCTACAAAGCTACTGGAAACGGTAGGCCAGATGGCCAGCTGATTCTTCCCCTAGCTAAGGGAGGTGGTTTAGATGGGCAGAATACCTGATCTGCCATGTGATATTGAGCAAGTGGTTGATCTTCTTGGTATCGAAGTCATACGAGATACCGGGACTCAACTGCATTGCAGGTGTCCATTCTGTGCAGATCGGAAAGCTCATATGAATGTCAAGATCCGCGATAATGTGTTTCGGTGTAATCGCTGTGGTAAAGGTGGAGGCATCCTCCATCTTTATGCGGAGTACTGTGATGTCAATCTCCATACGGCTTACGAAGAACTCTGCAAAATATTCGGGCCAGATGGAGGTGAACCGGTGCGCAAATGCAAGCGGAAGCCTCGCTCCATAGAAACGGTAGAACTCCCTATTGCCTCGGCTGAGGTACGGGATAATACGTATTCCAACCTTCTCTCATTATTGACTCTATGCCCAACACATCAATCCGCTTTGAAAGAGCGCGGGCTAAAATCAGAGGAGATGGAGCTGCTATGCTATCGAACGACGCCCACAACACGTTTGAAACGGATTGTTACAGAGCTGTTGGAGCGTGGCTGCATTCTTGATGGGGTTCCCGGATTTTACTGCCAGAAGGACTCTGGCCAATGGGTGTTGGATATCCGAGGCTCGGGAATCATGCTACCCGACCGAAACCTGCTCGGCCAAATTGAAGCCATTCAGGTTCGGCTTGATAAGGTCTACAACCAGAAATTCTATAACCTAACGAGTGTTGACCAGTACTACGGGACACAGTCGAAGTGCTGCCCGCATTATGTCGGCGTTCATGAAGGCGATGAAGTGGTTTGCCTTACGGAGGGAGTTATGAAGTCCGACCTTGCCTACAGCTTCGCGCAGGGTTCACCTTATGAGTGTGGTTTCGTGGGCCTTACAGGCATACCGAGCTATTCTCAGTACGAACGAGCCCTTGAAGAACTAGACTCCATTGGCGTGAAGAGAATCAACGTCATGGTCGATTCGGATTATCAGGTCAAAGAGGAAGTTCGGAAAGCGCGTGATCGTTATATTGAGATGGGTGCGGCTGCCGGTTTTGAAATGGCACCGATTACCTGGACACAAAAGCAAAAGGGTGTGGATGACCTTTACAAGCACCTTTTCCGAGACAAATGATTTGAGAGCTGCAGCGGGTTGCTGCAGCTCTCTCCATTAATTTGCAAAGTAGTCATATATGGAGGATGACACATGAGCGTTGAAATATATATTTGTGATCTTAAACCTGAGGTTCAGGAGCAGGTTCTATCTGAGCTCAATTTGAGTTCTGATAAGGATGGAAACTATGACCTATTCCCGCTTTTCGTTGTTGAAAAGCCGGAGCCGTAAAACACTTGGAGATTTTAGGATAACCACCGTGAGTTGCAGCGATTTGCTACAACTCACACATAATTTTCTGAAAGGAACAATAGATATGGAAGTATTTTTGATTATGCCGACCACGCCGGAAGGAAAGGCAAAACTCAGCAAGGAACTGGCCAAGTTCCACGCAGAGCAAGCGCTAAAGATGGTGCAGAAATTGCCCTGCTCTACTGAACAAAAGTTGGAGCTTATCGATGCAGTAGTTGAACATTTACGTTCCAAGCAATAGTGTCAACTTGTTTATCCGATTTGCTATAAACAAGTTTAAGCTGCCGCCCTGAGTGAAATCAGGGTGGCGGCTTTTTGCATTATAGCTTGACGTATGACAAGTAAAGAAGTACGATGATGGGGAGTGAGAATGTACATATGCAGCTTATGAAGGAAAAACAGGAGTTGACAATTTGTCATGGTCTGTCCACCGTAATTCTATCGAAATTGGTGGGTCTTTTCTGAAGGCGTATGGGAAATGATTTGGAAAAGGTGGAGCGCATATGAAGATTTTTGCAATTCGAGATGAATCGACGCAGGAGCAGAAGGATCTGGCGTACCTCCTGTATTACAAGCAGGAAAAGCAGTTCTATATTGAGCTGCCTGAAAATGCGGATGCATGGGAAACGCCGCTGTTGCTGGACTCCTTTGTGAAGCGTAGGGAAACCACAGTCAATTCCTATTGGAGCAAGATCTGGGTTCGGCAGCGGATCGTTCCGATCGACCGCCAGAACATCGGTGAGATTCTGCGCGACAATCATCTGAAGGAATATGATGAGTACGAGCTTCTGATGCTGGCAATGGGGCGATGCGCACAGGATGATTACTACCTTGTTCCCATTAACGAGAAGGAGCTTCCGGAAGAAATTACGCGGCGGTTCTCAAAGAGAATTGAAGATGTGCTGCCGCTGGAGAACCATTGCCTGCTGGTATTCTTCCGGGATGGCGTAGTGAAGAAGTGCGATTTGCAGAAGCATTTTGAAAAGACAAGAGCATTTCAGATTCTTCTCAGGAAGCCGGACTATTTTCAGTATGTACAGATGCAGACCGGCGGATACGGTGTTGCTTGGGATGTGAACATGACCATTTCGGACACGATGCTCTACCGAATTGGCAAAAGTGTTCCGCTGACGATGGAAAACTTCCGGAACTTTGCCGCGCACAGAATCATCAACGCATCGGAAGCGGCGGAGATATTGGGTTGCTCCCGGCAGAACATCATTGACCTTACAAAACGCGGGAAGCTGCATCCAATCAAAACATCGGAGAAGAGCACGCTGTATCTCAAAAGTGAAGTCCTGAAACGAAACTGGCAGTGAGAATACGTTATACCCCTTTATACCCTTTTGAAAGGGGTATAAAGGGGTATAACGTTCTTTGGAGAACTTTTCAAAAAATCTTATTTGCACCTTTTCAAATGGGTTCCAATCCGTTACAATATATCTAACAACCTAACAATGTAATGCGAGGTGTTGCTATGAAAACAACAGACCAGCCGCAGGTGAAGCAATACGTCATCTATTCCCGCAAATCCAAATTTACCGGGAAAGGCGAAAGTATTGAGAACCAGATTGAGCTGTGCCGCCAATATATTGCAATGCACTTTGGCGAAGACGAGGCGGAGCATGCGCTTGTATATGAGGACGAGGGGTTTTCCGGCGGCAATCTGGAGCGTCCGCAGTTCAAGCAGATGATGAAGGATTCCCAGAAGATTGAGTTCGCTGCTATTGTCGTCTATCGCCTTGACCGTATCAGCCGCAATATTGGTGACTTTGCAAAGCTCATCGAGGATCTGGGTGACCGGCACATTGACTTCATTTCCATCCGGGAACAGTTCGACACGTCCTCTCCAATGGGGCGTGCAATGATGTATATCGCGTCAGTGTTCTCCCAGCTGGAGCGAGAAACCATAGCCGAGCGTATCCGCGACAACATGCATGAGCTGTCCAAGACCGGACGCTGGCTGGGCGGGACGACACCAACTGGCTACGCTTCGGAAAGCTTGTCCAGCGTAACAGTAGATGGCAAGGTTAAAAAAGCTTGTAAGCTCAAACCTATTCCGGAGGAGATTCAGCTGGTAAAGACAATTTTTTCTGTGTTCACGGAAAGTGGCTCCCTCAGTAAAACTGACCAGTACTTATTAGAGCACCGCTGTGTCACAAAGCGCGGCAAGCAGTTCACACGCTTTGCCATCCGGGGTATTCTGACAAATCCGGTTTATATGATTGCTGACGATACGGCGTATCAGTATCTCAAGGAGAACAACGTAGACCTTTTTGCTGAGCCATCGGAGTTTGACGGTGAGCACGGTATTATGGCCTACAACCGCACGCTCCAACGCCCTGGCAAGGCTACTCAGATTCGCCCGATGGAAGATTGGATTGTGGCAGTGGGGAAACATCCCGGCATTATCTCCGGTGCAAACTGGGTACGAGTACAGTCTATGCTGGACGTGAACAAATCCAAGAGCTATCGCAAACCGCGCAGCAATGTGGCGCTTTTGTCCGGCCTTCTGCGTTGTGGCGAGTGCGGTGACTATATGCGCCCGAAACTGACTGGTCGCACTAATGCTAATGGGGAGTTGATTTACACCTATATGTGCTCCACCAAAGAGCGCAGTCATGGTACTGTCTGTAGTATGAAAAACTGCAACGGCAACACTCTAGATGCTAAGATTGTTGAGGAAATACGTAAGGTTGCCACCGACAAAAAAGACTTTGGACAGTTACTGTCAAAAACCAAGAAAGTAATCAATGACAACAAAGCAAGTTATGAAGCTGAGTTGACTTTATTAGTGAAGAACCATGCTGAAACAGAAGCCCGCATCAAACGACTGGTGGAATCTCTGTCCGTTGCCAGCGAGACCTCGGCCAAATACGTCATGGAGCAGATCGATGAGCTGCACCGGCAGAGCGAACAGGAGCAGACAAGAATTGCTGAATTGGAAAAGCTTGCTAGGCAGAGTAATGCTCTGAGCCAAAATCTATTTTTCTATAGAGATATGATTGAGTCATTCGCCGACACGGTGGATTCGACTACTATTGAAGAACGGCGTCGCCTGCTGCGTACTATCGTCAAAAAAGTGGTTTGGGACGGCAAAAACGTCTATGTATACCTCTTTGCGGAGGATGGAGAGCTGAATTTGCCGCCCATAGGGCAGCTTATGTGTCCGTCAGGAGAGGATAGCGAATGAAATTCTCATGTACTTCCGCAGTCAAAAGAAGCTGCAAAGCGAAGTCTCCCTATCCGACTCCATTGAAACTGACAAGGACGGCAATGCCTTGCAGCTGATGGATGTGGTCGGCGTAGATGACACCATGCTGGAAGACCTCCATGACCGGGACAGTGCACTGCGTGTCCGCACATTGGTGCAGGAACGCCTCAATCCCCGGGAGGCAGAAATCATCCGCCTTCGTTACGGTCTGGGCGGCACAGTTCCGCTGACGCAGCGCGAAGTGGCATCTTCGTTTGGTATCTCCCGTTCCTATGTATCCCGCATTGAAAAACGGGCGCTGGAGAAGCTGCGTACTGCCCTGGAATCCCCCGCTGTTCCACAAGCGCGGCACAGCAAAAAAAAGGCTGACGTTTAAATACGTCAGCCTTTTAAAGTCTCTCAATACCGGCGCACTACTGCCGCAACCTTCCCAAGAATCTGTGCATG
>ENA-OURU01002320-OURU01002320.1-human-gut-metagenome-genome-assembly--contig:-NODE-2320-length-19114-cov-3.572433_pt1 | contig 19114 bp, 18 predicted proteins | sample MGYA00242137_ERZ509064 | MGnify/ENA primary metagenome ERZ509064 (study PRJEB26280, sample SAMEA2338777) | human gut metagenome | biome: human gut; feature: human-associated habitat; material: faeces...
TGATGTTTGACAGCAAAAAGGTGGTTTCCCGTGTGCTGCATGAGGATATGGAGCGGCAGGCAGTACGGAGAATGATGCGACAGGCGCATAAGGAGCAGCAGACTTTTCAAAAGAAAAAGAGTGAACAGGAACGGTAACCCACCGTTCCTGTTCACTACAAACCTTAACGGGATTTCCCCATAACATTTGATTTGTCTTGATAATTATTTACATCCCATCATTCAATAAAACCAAAGTATATCGCAGCAGCTGCGGCAAGAGCGATTCGATACCAGCCAAAAATTCTGAAATTATGTTTTTTGATGAACGACATAAGGAAACGAATAGATATTATCGATACCAAAAACGCAACCAACATTCCGGTAAGTAGTACAGCACACTCAATAGCTGTAAAATATCAACGAAAAGGCCGCAAGAATATTGCCGCTATGGAGCAAATCTTGAAGCGGATAAAAAGAATGAAGTGACTGCGATCACTCACACTTGACATTATATAGATATTGTGATAATATTATAAATTGGAATAAATGGTGGAGTCTGTCATAGAGAGCTTTTTGCATCTCTATTTATTCCAAAATGTTTTTAATCAAAAATTAGTTGCTGATATTTGATTAAGCACAGAAGGCAGAACTTCTCACAGAAGGGTCTGCCTTCTTTTTTTGCCAATGATTTGAGGAGGGAAATTGTGGATTTTTCTTTTAGTGCATTTCTTGAAGGGGTCTCATCAAGTCCGATCTTATGCATCACAGTATTATTTACATTGGGCGTGATTTTTGTAAACGGTTGGACCGATGCGCCCAACGCTATCGCAACATGCATCACGACTCGATGTATGCGTGTGCGCAGCGCCATTTTGATGAGTGCGGTATTTAATTTTCTTGGCGTCTTAATTATGACTCAGATCAACAGCTCGGTAGCCTCCACCATAAGCAACATGGTTGACTTTGGCGGTGATACGCACAGCGCTCTCGTTGCCTTGTGTGCCGCCCTGCTTTCCATTGTGGTGTATAGCGTAGGTGCTTCCCGTTTAGGAATTCCCACCAGCGAGAGTCACAGTCTGATTGCCGGCTTGACCGGAGCGGCTCTGGCCATTCAAAACGGAACTGACGGGATCAATATGGATGAGTGGTCCAAGGTGCTCTACGGTTTGGTACTGAGCCTTGTGCTGGGTTTTGCTATCGGCTGGATCATGTGCAAACTGGTTACGCTGATATGCAGTTCTAAGGATCGCCGAACGACCAATCGTTTTTTTGGAGCAGCGCAAATTTTCGGTGCTGCAGCTATGAGTTTTATGCACGGTGCACAGGATGGTCAAAAGTTTATCGGCGTTTTGTTTTTAGGGATCGCTTTTTCAAATGGCCAGAGTAGTGTTACTGGAATGACCATCCCGGTCTGGCTAATGCTGCTGTGCAGTATCATCATGGCTCTTGGGACAAGCGTAGGCGGAGAGAAAATCATCAAATCTGTGGGTATGGACATGGTAAAACTGGAAAAATATCAGGGATTCTCTGCCGATCTTGCCGCAGCGTTCTGCCTGTTGCTCTCCAGTCTGTTTGGCATTCCGGTTTCAACCACCCATACAAAAACCAGCGCGATCATGGGCGTTGGTGCTGTAAAAAGGCTTTCCGCCATCAATCTTGGTGTTGTGAAGGATATGGTGCTTACGTGGATTTTCACTTTTCCGGGGTGTGGATTGATCAGTTTCGTGGTAGCGAAAATCTTTATTGACGTTTTTTAAGCATAAATGCATTTGCGTTAATATAATAACCAGTATGAGGTGGAAACAATGTCGAAAAAACAAGATTCTTTTTATTTTCAGAATTTTATGGACTGTGCAGATTGCTCACGACGAGCCGCGTATTTTTTAAGAGACACCCTGGAGCACTTTGATGCGACAGCTTTAAAAGAAAAGCTGGACGAAATGCATAAGATTGAGCATGCTGGCGACAGCAAAAGACATGAATTGATAAACACCTTGGTGAAAGCGTTTATTACGCCCATTGATCGGGAGGACTTGGTGCAGATTAGCCAGAACATGGATGATCTTACCGACAAAATTGAAGATGTTCTGATTCGAATCTATTACAATCATATTTCTGACATACGTGAAGACGCTTTCCAAATGGTAGATGTACTTATCCGCTGCTGTGAGGAAATCTGCTTATTGATGGAAGAATTTCCACATTTCAAACATTCCAAGAAACTCCACGAATGTATTGTTCGAATTAACAGTCTGGAGGAAGAATCGGACGAACTGTTCATCTCCTGTATGTACCGTCTGCACGGAACAAACATCGATCCGTTGTATATTCTCGTATGGCGGGAAATTTATCTCTATCTGGAAAAATGTGCAGATACCTGTGAACATATTGCAGATATTGTGGAAAGCGTTGTTATGAAAAACAGATGAGGAGAAAAATATGCTTGCGAAGATAAAAAAACAACCTCCAGGGCGATTAATTGCCATAGGGTTTGCCCTGGTGATATTGATTGGGGCACTTTTACTTATGCTGCCAGTATCGGTGCGAAATGATGCGAAGGTACATTTCGTCGACGCCCTTTTTACCTCGACCAGTGCAGTTTGCGTGACAGGTTTGATTTCCATTGACGTTGCGGATCACTTCACCTTCTTTGGTCAGGTAGTCGTTGCTGCCCTGATCCAGATCGGCGGATTGGGCGTTACATCCATTGGTGTAGGACTGATTTTGGCTGCGAGAAAAAATATCGGAATCAAAGGACGGATCCTGGTCAAAGAGGCCCTGAATATAGATGGGATCAAGGGCATTGTCCGGCTTGTTAAAGCGGTTTTACTCATGACCTTCTGCTTTGAACTGGCAGGTGTTATTTTGAGCTTCATCGTATTTGTGCAGGATTACCCCGTCCTGAAAGCGCTTTGGATCAGCATTTTCCACTCCATCGCCGCCTTCAACAACTCCGGCTTTGACATTCTGGGCGGCTTGAGAAATTTAATCCCATATCAAAGCAATGTTCTGCTGAACTTGACTACATGTGGCCTGATCATTTTCGGCGGACTGGGTTTTCTTGTAATTTTAGACATATTGAAAAAACGGTCCTTCCGGAAATTGACTCTTCATTCCAAAGTGGTCTTGTCAACAACGCTTGCTCTGCTTTTGGGCGGTACGCTGCTTTTAAAGGCAACCGAGAATGTGACATGGATGGGTGCGTTTTTTCAGAGCGTATCTGCACGTACGGCAGGATTTTCTACCTATCCCATTGGCGAGTTTACCAATGCAGGCTTATTCACCTTGATCGTACTGATGTTTATTGGCGCCTCGCCTGGCTCTACGGGCGGTGGTATCAAGACAAGTACATTTTTTGTTTTGGTGCAGCATGTACGGAGCTTGTTTACCAAACGTCATATCGGCGCATTTCGTCGCAGTATCCCATTTGAAGTGTTCTCTAAGGCGTGCACCGTTACGCTGCTTTCCATGCTGTTGGTATGCGGCGGAACGTTTTTGCTCTGTGTGCTGGAGCCGGAATACAGTTTTGTGCAGCTTATGTTCGAAGAAGTATCCGCGTTTGGTACAGTGGGTCTTTCTACTGGAATCACGCCGGATCTCGGTGTGGCAAGCAAACTGGTGTTAATTTTCACGATGTTTGCCGGACGCGTCGGTGCGTTTACCTTGCTGACGCTCTGGATAGATCGTCCTTTGCCCAATATCCGTTATACGGAAGAATCTATCACAATTGGATAACACAAGGAGAAGTGTAAAATGAAAAAGAAAAATAATGCAAATTCCTACGGAATTATAGGGTTGGGGCGTTTTGGTATGGCGCTGGTGGAGTGCCTTGCATCAGCGGGAAAAGAAGTCATCGCTATCGATAAGGACGAGACGCGGGTACGAGAGGCCAGGCGCTTTACGGAAATGGCTTTGGTTGTTGATAATCTGGAACAAATGACCCTTGAAGAGGCCGGGATTCAGAACTGTGAAGTTGTTGCGATATGTATTGGAGAACAAATTGATGTCAGCATTCTTGCAACCATGACAGTATTGAAAATGGGCGTCGGACATGTCATAGCAAAGGCAACAAGCTTTATTCATGGCGAAGCGCTCAAACAACTGGGAGCATCGGTCGTATACCCTGAGAGAGATATGGCGATACGGCTTGGCAAAGGACTGCTGTATAATAGTTTTCTGGATTCTATCGCATTGAGCGGCAATGCTGAGGTGCGCCGTATCCAGGTGTCTCAAAAACTGATTGGCACGACCATTCAGGATATGAACATCCGCCGCCGTTATGGAGTAAACATTATCGCCGTTGAACATGACGGCCATACAGATGTGAATTTTGCGGCGGAATATTGCTTCCGTGAAGGTGATGTGATCAATGTCGTTGGACAGATTAAAAATTTGGAACATTTTGAGGAGGATATCCAATGAACCACGGCGAATAACGCGGCATTGGAAAAACTACTTTTCCATCGCTGTGAAAGGGTGTATTGTCGGCGGAACGATGTTGGTTCCGGGTGTCAGCGGCGGTTCAATGGCCATGATTCTTGGCATCTATAGTTCTCTTATTTCCGCCGTCAGCTCATTTCGTCAGAAAAAAAGCAGGAACTTTTGCTTCCTGCTTGTGTTTTGTATTGGGGCAATGGTCGGAATGGCGTTGCTTTCAAATCCGATCTCTTATTTAATAACTACATATCCGAAACCGACGATGTATTTCTTTATAGGAGCAGTGATTGGGGGAATTCCCATGATAATCCGCGAATCAAAAATTCATGCGTTCTCATGGAGAGTCCCTGCGTATATTTCTCTTGGCGTACTGATTGTTGTCGGCATATCAGTATTTCCGTTCCGTTCGGAAAATATTGGACAATTAACTGGATTATCAGGATTTTTGAGTTTGTTCGCCGCAGGAGCAATTGCCGCAATCGCACTGCTTCTTCCCGGTGTCAGCGCATCTTATTTTCTGCTGTTGTTAGGGTTGTATGACGAAACAATAACGGCCATTCAAACATTTCAACTGTCTTTTCTGATTCCCATGTTGTTAGGAGGTATCGTTGGTATTATTTTAACAGCCAAGTTATTAGAAAAAGCAATGATGCGCTACCCGCGATTTACATATTTGGTCATCCTTGGCTTCATCCTTGGATCCGTCGCCAGTATTTTCCCTGGAATCCCCGCTTGGAGGGAGTTAATAGTATGTATCGCAGCCGGCTTAGGCGGCTTTTTCATAATCTATTTGCTTTCACATAATGGTGTTATCACAAAAGAGGAAAAATAAAAAGAACTTGACAAATCTCTTTTCAGCAGCAGAAATTAATAGATGCTCTATCGTTATGTCCCATGAGCCATCTACACCGTAAGGATTCGCATCGCATTTTCCGGGGATGTATGGAAAAAGGACAATCCCCATGTCGACCGAACCGGTATAAATGCTATTTTCCCGCACAAAGCATACAAATAAAGGCTCTACTCCCGTTTTAGTGGATAGGAGTATTTAGAAAGGGTTAGGGACAGCGAGTTGGAGTTTACCAGCAACGAGGTAAATCATCGAGGCAAAGCCCTCATAGGTATTAAAGCCACGGGCTTTCCGTTTGGCTGCCTGTATCATGGAGTTAATACCCTCACAGACAGCGTTGGTAATGCGGTGGTAGAAGTAGGCCAGTATCTTCTCCTTGTGGTTGCGTAGTGTGGTGGCAGCGTCTTTCATTGGCTGCAACCGGCAACGGCGCATCCAGGAATAGAGAGAGTCAAAGGCGTTCCTTGCTTCCTCCACCGTATAGCAAGCGTAGAAGTCATCCAGGGCAGCAACAATGCTGTATGCCTTCCAGTAATATATACAGATAATTATCTCTTTCAAAAAAGGCGGAGGGTGCCCCCTCCGCCTTTTTGCTTATTTATGAATATGCTTTTTAATGGTCTTTACAATTTCTACTTGTAGAATTGACATAAGGGACATCCCAATGACGATTAGCCACTGTGTGCCATCCAACAAGGTCAACCGGAACGCATTTTGCAGCGCAGGAACAAGCAGAATGCACGCCATCAGAAGAGCAGATACCACGAAGGAAACGATCAACCAAGGATTGATCCCTTCTGCCCGCACCCAGATAGGCTCCGTATTGGAGCGCTGATTAAAAGCGCGAAGCATCTGCGAGAAGGCCAGTACACAGAACGCCATTGTCTGACCGGTCACATGCCCGCCCATGCTTGCGCCGATCCAGTAAGCGCAGGTGGTCATGGCCGCCACAAAGATGCCTTGTATAATAACACGGCGTACCAGATCTTTTTCAAACAGAGTGCCCGATTTTACTGGCTTATGCTTCATAATGTTCTTGCTGGCCGGATCAACACCCAGTGCAAGGGCAGGCAAGGTAGCCGTGGCAAGGTTTACCATATTTAGCCTCGGATGTTCCTATCCGTTTTAGCACCTTGAAAAAGCGTTTCCCTTCTGCTCATATTGAGCGCACTATTGGCACATCCCAAGAGAATCGTGATTACATTAAAAAAGAAGGAAAGTGGGAAAATGATCCAAAGAAAGACACTTCTATTCCTGATACCTTTTTTGAGTGGGGTGAGATGCCAAAAGAAAGGCAGGGGGAACGAAGTGACTTGGCGCTGCTTTACGACTATGTGAAAGACGGTCTTTCCAACTATGAGATTCTGGAACGCTGTCCCATGTTTATGACCCGGCTAACCGATATAGACCGTGCTCGTGCAACTATTCACAGAGAACAATATAAGAATACCTTCCGTCATCTCCAAATTACTTATATATCAGGAGCCACTGGCACAGGAAAAACACGAACCGTCATGGAGGAAAACGGATATGAAGCTGTATACCGGGTGACAGACTATGAACACCCATTTGATTCCTATGCAGGTCAAGAAGTTCTTGTACTAGATGAGTTCCGAAGCCAGCTAAAAATCTCTGAGCTGTTAAATCTCTTAGATGGCTATCCATTTGATCTACGGTGCCGCTATGCAAACAAGGTGGCCTGTTTCACTACTGTTTATATTATAAGCAATATTCCTCTGTACGAGCAATACCCTAATGTTCAAGCAAGCGACAAAGAAACCTGGAACGCATTATTACGCAGAATCCACACAATTAAGGACTATCATAAAGATGGTAGCATACATGAGTATACGATGGAAGAATACCTGAATAGCTTTGTAGCCCTTGATCCTGTTCGTTATCCCCATCCGTTCGCGACCCTTCATAATAGAGAACCTCGTCTCAGTTCATCTGAACGAACTGATTTAGTCCAGGCATTTTAAGGAGTGTATTATATATGTTTGAAAGCTATCCGGAGATTTTGACCACCAAAGATTTGCAGCAGATTTTCCCGAAGAACAAGGGGTCTATTTATGACCTGCTTAAAACCGGGCAGATTCCAAGCTTCAAAATCGGGCGAGAATACATGATCCCAAAAGCCGATTTATTGGACTTCATTAACCGTCAGATGAAAAAGTAATAGCATGTTCATTATTGGGGTGTTATACTTTATTTGTACCTGTTTCTTTTGCAAGCAGACTTGCCGCAGTGATTGGAAAGGATGCTGTATATGACAGGCAGATTGCAGAAGAAAAATGATTATTATTATGTGGTACTTCAACTGAGAGACACAGACGGAAACCGCAAACAAAAATGGATTGCCACGGGATTGCCGGTAAAAGGAAACAAGGCAAGGGCCACCGAAGAGATGCGAAAGATTCTAAACGAGTATGAGAGGGCCAATCTTTTATTTAGCCCAAACGAACCGTTTGTAGATGTTTTGGAGCGGTGGCTGGAGCACGCCAAACTTCATTTGGAGATTAACACCTATTCCAACTATGAAATTATTTTCCGTGCCCACCTTCAACCCTATTTCCTGGAACACCCCGTAGAGCTGAGAAAGATTCAGACCGCCCATATTCAGGCATATTGTAATTATAAGCTGCAAACCCTCAGCCCTGTTACCGTCAAAAAGCATCTGAGCAATATCTCATGCGCTTTAGAAGAGGCCCGAAAGAATCACATTATACCCTATAACCCCGCCCATGATGTGATCCTTCGGGGGAGCAAGAAGTTTATCCCGAACTTCTACGATGAACAGCAGATTGCCCAGCTCTTTCAGGCAGCACGGAAAAGCAAAATTGAAACTGAGATTATTTTAGCCTGTACCTATGGACTGAGAAGAAGCGAGGTTGCCGGGCTTACATGGTCACAGGTCGATTTTGAAAAGGAAACCATACTCATTTCCAAAACTGCCGTTATCAGCAAAGGCGGCACCGTCTACAAAGAGCGCACCAAAACAAAGAAAAGCTGCCGTGTGCTTCCTATGAGTTCAGAGATTAAGCAATACTTGCAGAACCTCTATAATAGGCAGCAACAGCAGCAGCAAAGTTTAGGCGCTCATTATCACCCATCCGACTTTGTATGCCGACAGGCAGATGGAAGAGTTTTCTCCGTTGAAGCAATCAGCAGCAATTTCAAAAAACTTTTGGCAGACAACGATCTTCCCCCGATTCGGTTTCACGATCTCAGGCACTCAGCAGCCACCAAACTTCTGGCAGATGGTTATAATATGAAGTGCGTCTCTGAGTTTCTGGGGCACTGTGATATTCACACAACCATGAACATCTACGCACATGTGAGCAATCAAACCAAAAAAGAAATGGCTGGCAGCATGGGGGGATTATTAAACAGTCTGAATGATCCACCGCCTCAAACACCGGTAGAAGCTCCGGTAGAAAAGATTATCTACTTCCCAGCTTCCCGCGCAATATAAGGAATCAGGGTAGAAGATGGTAGAAAAGCGGTAGAAAAAACCTTCACATCAGGGGAATTCCATAATAGGAATATATAGCAAAACCCCTGTAAACCGTTGAGTTTACAGGGGTTTCAACTGGTGCGGATGAAGGGACTTGAACCCCCACGGTATCGCTACCACTAGAACCTGAATCTAGCGCGTCTGCCAATTCCGCCACATCCGCATATTTTTTTCGCTTTGGCTGTTCACCTCAGCGACATGTTTTATTATAGCACGGATTCAGAGAATGTCAACACCTGTTTTCGAATTTTTTGAAAATATTTTTCCAAATGGTTTTGCAGCCTTTGGAATTGACATTCCCTTTTCGTATGCGTATAATATATAAAATGTTAGGACAAAGGCGTCCATCCCAAGGCGGTAGTATCCGCTTTCACGGGATGGGCGCTTTTTCTTTTTTGTTATAACAGACACAATCTTCAAGGGGGATATTGGGAGTATGGCAAGCAAGCATATTTTTGTGACCGGCGGTGTGGTTTCCGGCCTGGGCAAGGGCATCAGCGCGGCCAGTCTGGGCCGGCTGCTCAAGCAGCGTGGTTTGAAGGTGGCAGCCCAGAAGCTGGACCCTTATGTAAATGTGGACCCGGGTACCATGAGCCCTTACCAGCACGGTGAGGTATTCGTGACCGAGGACGGTGTGGAAACCGACCTGGACCTGGGCCACTACGAGCGCTTCATCGACGAGGATCTGAACAAGCTCTCCAACCTGACCAGCGGCCGGGTCTACTGGAATGTACTGCACAAGGAGCGGGCTGGTGAATATCTGGGCCACACGGTGCAGATCATTCCTCACGTAACCAACGAGATCAAGGAATTTGTTTACGGCCTGGGCGAATACACCAAGGCAGATGTGGTCATCACCGAGATCGGCGGTACCATCGGCGACATCGAGAGCCAGCCGTTTCTGGAAGCCATCCGGCAGATCAGCCGGGAGGTCGGCCGGGAAAACTGCCTGTTTTTGCATGTGGTGCTGGTTCCCTACCTGAAATGCTCCGGCGAGCATAAGACCAAACCCGCCCAGCATTCGGTACATGAGCTGCAGAGTATGGGCATTATGCCGGACGTGATCATCGCCCGCTGTGACGAACCCCTGGAGGACGGTATCCTGCAGAAGATCGCTGCATTCTGCAACGTGGAGCAGGACTGTGTAATCGAAAACCGTACCCTTCCCAGCCTGTACGATGTGCCCCTGATGCTGCACGGTGCACGGCTGGATGAGCTGGTCTGCCGTCGCTTCGGCTTTACCGCGCCGGAGCCGGATCTGACCGAGTGGCGGCAGATGTGCACCCGCATCAACGAGCTGAACCGCTCGGTGACCATTGCCATGGTGGGCAAGTATGTGGAGCTGCATGATGCTTACCTCTCGGTTGTGGAGGCGCTACGCCACGGCGGTTACGAGAACAGCGCGGCTGTGAGCATTCGCTGGGTGGATGCGGAGCAGCTGAGTGAAGCCAATCTGAACGAGCAGCTGGCCGGTGTGGACGGCATTCTGGTGCCCGGCGGCTTTGGTCAGCGCGGCATTGAGGGCATGATTCTGGCTGCTCGCTATGCACGGGAGCATTCTCTGCCCTACCTGGGCATCTGCCTGGGCATGCAGATCGCGGTGATCGAAGCGGCCCGGAATATGGCTGGTCTGCCCCGGGCCAACAGCCGGGAATTCACCCCGGAAAATGACCAGTGCGTAATCGACCTGATGCCGGATCAGACCGGCGAGCTGCCCAAGGGCGGCACCATGCGTCTGGGCGCATACCCCTGCGCTTTGGCAGAGGGTAGCCGGATGCGTGACATTTACAGCGGGGCTGAGCTGATTCACGAGCGCCATCGCCATCGTTACGAGGTGAGCAACGCCTTCCGTTCGATGCTGGAGGAAGCAGGCGTGCGCTTCACCGGCACCTCTCCGGATGGCCGCCTGGTGGAGGCCATGGAGCTTCCGGAGCATCCCTTCTTTGTTGCGGTGCAGTATCATCCCGAATTCAAGAGCCGCCCCAACCATGCACACCCGCTGTTCCGTGAGCTGATTCGTGCCTGCCTGAAGGGCTGAGCACTTTCTCACCATTTCAACAAAAGCGTGCCTTCCGTCCGCATTGTGCAGATGGAAGGCACGTTTTCCTTTTTATAGCTACCGGGTACATCTCCGCGTTACCGCAGGATCATCGCCAAAACGGCGATTCCCATGATTACAGCGATAAATGCGCTGAAGCCACAGCAGATACGCACACCATACTTTATCGTTTTTTCGCAAAAATCTTTTGCTTTCTCCACATCCGAAAACATGGATGCGATCTTTTCCTCCGTGCCATTTCTGTCTCTCACATCCTGAACATCGATATTCCGGACCAGTTCGTCCAGCGACATTCCAAAATAATCACTCAGCAGAACCAGCCGCTGAAAATCCGGGTAGGATTGGCCTGCTTCCCATTTTGAAACCGTCTGCCGGGATACCTGCAGCTCCATTCCCAGCTGCTCCTGAGACAATCCCTGCCGTTTACGCAGTTCCACAAGTTTTTCATTAAATTTCATGGATGAACCTCCTGTTTTGGGCATAGTCCAAGTATAGGCCGGAAGCCGAAACACCGCAAGCAACCGTTGTTGGCAATCTGTCAACCACACATAACCTACCGATGTTTGACGAAAAACACCCCGTTTGCTGAATCGTATTTTCTGCGATTCCCGCAAACAGGGTGTTTTTGTTTCATTCCATGGCTACATGGGCGCGTACAGGGCTTTGTACTGATTTTCCGGGTTGGGCTCCAGCACCCAAAAGGGGCTGGCCAGCAAAGGTTCCAACTCTTCTCCAAAAGCGGTGCAGAACTGCTCCAGCAAAGGACGGATGGCCTCTTTATCCGCCTGCTGTGCCCGGCGGCAGAGGATTTTTTCAGTCAGATCCCGGGGCGGTATCGTGCTTCTCAGATAAATCCGGCCGCCGTACATGCCCCGGCCGCAGAAGCCGCCCACCACCGGCTGGCCCTCCAGTGCGCCCAGGCCCAGCACCACGATCACGCCGCCTGCCTGGTACTCGCCCAGAAAGCTGCCCGCCGTGCCGCCGATCACGATGCTGGCGCAGGAGTCACCGAACGCCTTCATATGAACGCCTGCCCGGTAACCCACATCGCCCCGGATCATCAGTGTGCCACCACGCATGGCATAGCCCGCGGCGTCGCCTGCGCGGCCCTCCACCCAGATGGTGCCCGCATTCATGGTATCACCCACCGCGTCCTGCGCGTTGCCGTGAACCCGGATGCTGCCGCCATCCAGATAGGCTCCCAGCGCATTGCCCGGTGTCCCCCAGATTTCCAGATCGCGGCCCTGCATGCCGCTGGCGATGTATCGCTGGCCGCAGCAATTGTGAATTTGAACATGGGGATCGGTACAGGAGCGCAGGCAGCGGCCCAGCTCCTCATACTCCATTCCCGTGGCATCTATTTTCATCTATGGTTCTCCCCTCTCTCATTCCCCGGCGTGCTTCACGCCCAGGATATCCAGCTCCTTCTGGGTGAGTCCAATGCCCCGCAGCGCCAGCCGGTTGCCGCACAGCGCCTCGATGGAATTGATTCCCATACCGCCCATCATCTCGCGAATCTCACGAGTCCAGGCGTTCACCAGGTTCACCAGACGCTGCGCTCCCTCATCTGGGTCCAGACGAGCAGCCAGGTCCGGGCGCTGGGTGGCAATGCCCCAATTGCACAGGCCGGTATGACAGGAGGCACACAGATGACAGCCCAGCGCACACAGCGCCGCTGTGCCGATGGACACCGCGTCCGCGCCAAGAGCAATGGCCTTGACCACATCTGCCGAGTTACGGATGGAGCCGGAGGCAATCACCGAGATGCGGCGGCGGATCTGCTCCTGGCGCAGCCGCTCATCCACAGCGGCCAGGGCCAGTTCGATGGGAATGCCCACATTATCCCGGATACGGGCGGGGGCTGCGCCGGTGCCGCCCCGAAAACCGTCGATGGCGATGGCATCCGCGCCGCTGCGGGCAATGCCCGAGGCGATAGCTGCGATATTATGCACCGCCGCCACCTTCACGATCACCGGCTTGGTGTAGCCGGTGGCTTCCTTCAGCGAGGCCACCAGCTGGCGCAGGTCCTCAATGGAATAGATATCGTGATGGGGTGCGGGGCTGATGGCATCCATGCCCTCCGGCACCATGCGGGTGCGGGCCACATCGCCCACAATTTTGGCGCCGGTCAGATGTCCGCCGATGCCGGGCTTTGCGCCCTGGCCGATCTTGATCTCAATGGCTGCGCCTGCCATCAGGTATTCCCGGTGCACGCCGAACCGGCCGGAGGCAACCTGCACGATGGTATTGGCTCCATATGGATACAGATCCCGATGCAGGCCGCCCTCACCGGTATTGTAATAGGTGCCCAGCGCTTGGGCCGCCCGGCTGAGGGCCGCATGCACATTGTAGCTGATTGCTCCGTAACTCATGGCCGCAAACAGGATGGGGGTCTTCAATTCCAGATGCGGCGGCAGGGCGGTATCCAACTTGCCGTCCGGCCCACGGCGGACCTTATCTGGGCGACGGCCCAGATAGACCTCGGTTTCCATGGGTTCCCGCAGGGGGTCGATGGGCGGGTTGGTCACCTGCGAAGCGTTCAGCAGCAGCTTGTCCCAATAGCAGGGCACCTCTTTCTGCGAACTGCCCATACTGGACAGAAGCACACCGCCGGTGGCTGCCTGCCGGTAGATCTCCTGCCGGGCATCCTGGGTCCAGCCCGCATGGGGCCGGAAGGTATTTTCCGCCGGGCGGATCTGCAGCGCCCCGGTGGGGCAGCAGGCCACGCAGCGCTGGCAATCCACGCACAGGGCAGCGTTTGCCCGCATCTTCCCGGTTTTTTCATCCTTTTTATGCACACCAAAGGCGCATTGCTGCTCACAGATGCGGCAGTTCACGCACAGCTCCCGATCCCGAAGGACCGCAAAGCGGGGTGTATCCCATTGTATCTTCATTATTTCCGTTCCTCCTCCTTCAGCCGCACGATCACCGGTTCGCCGCCATTTGGCGCCCAGATGCGGTCCAGCTCCGGTTCAACCGCCCGGATGGCGGCCTCTTCACTGGCAAAGTATACCCGGTCGCCCCGCTCGGCCACCACCAGACTGCGCAGCTTGAGCCGGTCATTCAGGGCCATCATGCCGCCCTCGAAGCCCACCAGAATAGAGAACGGGCCGGTGATCAGCAGATCACTGTACATCTGGCGCAGGAAACGGCGCTGCTTCTGCTCCGGCTGGGGCATGGCGGCCAGCTCACTCCAGAAGGGGGCAGCCACCACCTGTGCAACCTCCTCCAATGTGAGGCCCTGATGGCGCAGCAGATAATCTAATGTATAGGTAATGACCTCGGTGTCGGTGAGCAAATTGCAGCGATAGCCGTACATCTCCACCGCACGACGGTTTGCATCGTAGGAAGAAATCTCACCATTGTGGACCACCGACAAATCCAGCAGTGCAAAGGGGTGCGCACCGCCCCACCAGCCCGGTGTATTGGTGGGATACCGGCCATGAGCGGTCCAGGAATAGCCCTCGTATTCCTCCAGACGGTAAAAATCCGCCACATCCTCCGGGTAGCCCACCGCCTTGAACACACCCATATTCTTGCCGCAGGAAAACACATAGCAGCCCTTGAGCTGGTCGTTGATGCGAATCACACAGCGGGCGACGTACTCCTTTTCGTCCAGATGGCTGTCCGCCAGCTTGTGGGGCAGCGGCTGCACAAAATATCGCCAGATCAGCGGCGCATCCTTGATCTTGGGGGTGGGCCGGGTGGGAATTTTAGAAAGGTTGATCACATCGAAATGGCGATCCAGAAACCGTTCGCACTCCTCCCGGGCGGTCATATCATCATAAAACACATGCAGCGCATAATGATTTTTGTATTGCGGGTAGATGCCGTAACCGGCAAAACCGCCGCCCAACCCGTTGCTGCGCTCGTGCATCACCGCGATGGACCGGCGGATCACCTCACCGCTGATGGGCTGACCGTCCCTGGCAAATACTCCGCTGATGGCACATCCGGACGGGATGCGCACCTGGCCTTCCTTTAACATGGTCCTCCTCCTTTTTCACCGCGCACCGCGCGGAAAACAAAAAGGCGCCCGCACCGATGCCTTTGCATCAATGCGAACGCCTTTGTTCGTATGCGTTATCATAGCACCGCATTAAAGCAAAAGTCAAGTGTTTTTTTACTCTTTTAACACTTTCCCGCAGTTCCGACAAAGCACTCTGGGCAAATGCGTGCAACTTTTGTGCAAAGACAAAAAATTGCTTTTTGCAGTCGCTTGCCCCCTTGACGCGGCGCCGTTTGGGGGCTATAATGCAGCTATTGGCACAGCAAAGGCGCTGCGATCCCCCACGGATTTGCGGCGCCTTTGTCCTTTTTTATTCCCGGCATTCAAGGAGGAATTGTCCATGAGCCACACCCTTTCGCAGCTTATGCAGTTCATAGAAGAAAACGACATCAAGTTCATTCGCCTGGCCTTCTGCGATATGTTCGGCGTACAGAAGAACATTGCAATCATGGCCAGCCAGCTGCCTCACGCGGTGGAAAGCGGCATTTCCTTTGACGCTTCCGCCATTGCAGGCTTTGCCAACATTGCGGAATCGGACCTGTTCCTTGCACCGGATCTGGACACCTTCGCCATTCTTCCCTGGCGGCCCAGCGAGGGCTGCGTGGGCCGGTTCTTCTGCAACATCAAATATCCGGACGGCCGCCCCTTCGAGGGCGACGGGCGGCATTTGCTGCAGACCATGGAGCAAAAGGCGGCACAGGCCGGATACCGGTTTTTGCTGGGTCCGGAATGTGAGTTTTATCTGTTTGAAACCGATGAAAAGGGCCGCCCCACCCTGGAGCCTTTCGACCGGGCGGGCTACTTCGACATCGCTCCCATGGACCGGGGCGAAAACGTTCGGCGGGAAATCTGCCTGACGCTGGAGGAGATGGGCATTCAGCCCGAGCGAAGCCATCACGAGCAGGGTCCCGGCCAGAACGAGATCGATTTCCGGTGCGCTTCTCCCCTGCACGCGGCGGATGATCTGATGACCATGCGGGCCGCAGTAAAAGCCATTGCCGCCCAGAACGGGTTGTTCGCCTCCTTCCTGCCAAAACCGTTGCAGGACGAGAGCGGCAGCGGGCTGCACATCAATCTTTCCATCTTCCAGAACGGCGTGAATCTGTTTGAGAATTTCCGCACCGACCCGCACCCCACTGCTGCTGCTTTCCTGGCAGGTATTCTGCGGCGCATTCCTGAAATCACCGTTTTTGCAGACCCGCTGCCCGGCTCCTATGAACGGCTGGGCCGCTGCGAAGCGCCGGGTGTGGTAAGCTGGTCCTGCCAGAACCGTTCTTCTCTGGTGCGTGTACCTGCTGCCAGCGGACCCGACTGCCGCATGGAACTGCGCAGTCCGGACCCCTCCTGCAATCCCTATTATGTAACCGCACTGCTGCTGGCTGCCGGGTTTGAGGGTGTACAGGAAGGACTGAACCTGCCCGCCGCTGCGGACTATGACGCGTTTGCCCGGCCTGCCGGACTTACCCCACTGCCCGCCAGCCTGGACGAAGCGCTGGCTCTGGCCCGGGAAAGCGAGTTCTTAAAGCAGGTTCTGCCGGAAAAACTGCTGGTGGATTATCTGGGCCACAAGCAGCGGGAGGCGGATGCCTACGCCGCAGAAAGCAAACCCTATGAATATGAGATCCGCCAGTACTTTGAACGGATCTGACCATTGGTTTCGAAAAGTGAGGTGAACGGGGATGCCGGGTGTTCTGATCGCAAGCGACAAGCAATACCACGAAACGCTGCGGGCATTTTTTGCCGCCGGTCAGCCTGCGCAATGCTGCGCCAATGCCGGAGAAGCCCGTCGAGCCATGTGCGGCGGCTCCTTCGAAACCCTGGTGATCAACGCGCCGCTCCCCGATGAATTCGGCCGGGAGCTGGCCGTACAGGCGGCGGATGCCGGCATGGATGCCATTCTCCTCTGCCCCGGACCCCAGGCCGACAAGCTGGCCGCCGGGCTGGAAAAATACGGAGTCTTCGTGCTTGCCAAACCCCTTTCCCGCCAGCAAACCGCTTTTGCGCTGCGGCTGATCCGAACCGGCCGCCAGCGGCTGCAGAAGCTCACCGCGCAAAACCGCCGCCTGACCAAGCGGCTGGACGAAGCCCGGATCATCAGCCAGGCCAAATGTGCGCTGGCGCTTTGCCGGGGGCTGAGTGAAGAACAGGCCCACCGTTTAATCGAAAAAGAGGCCATGGACGGCCGCATCTCCAGCCGGGAGGCCGCACTGGAGATCATGCGAAGACTGGAGGACGAAGGCCTTTTATAACTGCTTTTTCCATTTCACAATTGATAATAAATACGCCAAACAGGCAAAGGCGCCTGCATGAATGCTTGAGGAGATTTCTCCCCGGGCTTTGTGCAGGCGCCTTTGCTTTTAAACCATAAAAAGAGAGGGACATTTTATGCAGAAACTTCCCCGGCATCTGCCGATTCATTACGAGGACTACGCACCCGACCTTGCACCGCAGGAGCGCAAAGCCTTTTATGGCCTGCCCAAGAACGTGCAGTTCTGCCGTGAGTGTGTAATGAGCAACCAGAAACCCAACAGCTGCTATGAGTTTGAGCACACCATTCATTCCGCAAAGAAGACCATGGTTATTCAGGAGGACGGCGTGTGCGACGCCTGCCATGCCTGCCACAACAAGGAAGGTAAAATTGACTGGGCCGACCGGGAACGCCAGCTGCGGGAGCTGTGCGACCAGTACCGCAAGACCGACGGCAGCTACGACTGCCTGGTACCGGGCAGCGGCGGCAAGGACAGCTTCTACGCTGCCCACCTTCTGAAGTACAAATACGGCATGCATCCGCTCACCGTAACCTGGGCGCCCCACATCTACACCGACTGGGGCTGGAAAAACTTCGAAGCATGGATTCACGCCGGGTTCGATAACTACCTGTGCACTCCCAACGGTCTGACCCACCGACTGCTCACCCGACTGGCCACCGAAAACCTGTTCCACCCCTTCCAGCCCTTCATTCTGGGCCAGAAACAGCTGGCACCCAAAATGGCTGCAAAGTTCGGCATCCCGCTGGTGTTCTACGGTGAGAACGAAGCTGAATTCGGCAACCCCATTGCAGACAACGACAGCGCGCTGCGGGACGAGCACTTCTTTGCCACCAACGATTTCGATCACATCTATCTGGGCGGCGTATCGCTGCGCCAGCTGGAGGAGGACTTCGGCGTGGACAAGGCGGATCTGGCCATCTACCTGCCCTGTGAGACCAGCGATCTGGAGAAAAATCACATTCAGGTGCACTACATGGGCTACTACGAAAAATGGCATCCGCAGGGCGCATACTACTACAGCGTGGAGCACGGCGGGTTCATGCCCAGCCCGGAGCGCACCGCCGGCACCTACTCCAAATACAATTCCATCGACGACAAGGTGGATGACTTCTTCTACTACACCACCTACATCAAATACGGCATCGGCCGCTGCACCTATGATGCAGCCCAGGAAATCCGCAACGGCGAGATCGACCGGGACGAGGCGGTGCTGCTGTGCAAGAAGTACGATGGTGAATTCCCCAGCCGGTTCGCTGACGAGTTCTTCCGTTATATCTCCATCGACAAGGAGCACTTCGGCAAAGCAGCCGACTGCTTCGAGCAGCCCACAATGGATCTGGATTACTTCATGCATCTGGCAGACCGGTTCCGTTCGCCCCATCTGTGGCAGTACGAGAACGGCGTCTGGAGCCTGCGGCACACTCCCTTTGAGGGGCCGAGCCTGTGCGGCTTCGGCGCACCGGAAAAAGGCGGTGCCAAATGAGCGCGGCACTTCGGCTCATTGCCCGGCTGGACGTAAAAGACCGGTATCTGGTGAAGGGCATTCAGTATGAAGGCCTGCGCAAGCTGGGCGACCCCCACGACTTTGCGCTGGACTATTACCGGCAGGGCATTGACGAGCTGCTCTATCTGGACACGGTGGCCAGCCTGTACGGCCGCAACAATCTGAGCGGTATTCTGGAGCAGGTCACCCGGGATGTATTCATCCCCATCACCGCCGGGGGCGGCCTGCGCAGCGTGGAGGATGTGGGCACCGTGCTGAAGGCCGGGGCGGACAAGGCAGCCATCAACACCGCCGCCCTGCTCCGGCCCCAGCTGATCAGCGAGGTGGCCCGGGCTTTCGGCAGCCAGTGCATGGTGTTGGGCATCGAGGCGAAAAAACGCCGGGACGGCCCGGGTTATGAGGCTTATTATGACAACGGGCGGGAACACTCGGGCAAGGATGTCATCGAGTGGGCACGGCGCGGCGTGGCGCTGGGCGCGGGCGAGAT
>ENA-OURU01002326-OURU01002326.1-human-gut-metagenome-genome-assembly--contig:-NODE-2326-length-19075-cov-7.184122_pt1 | contig 19075 bp, 16 predicted proteins | sample MGYA00242137_ERZ509064 | MGnify/ENA primary metagenome ERZ509064 (study PRJEB26280, sample SAMEA2338777) | human gut metagenome | biome: human gut; feature: human-associated habitat; material: faeces...
GTACAGGTATTCATCACTGTATACATATAAATGATGATATTTTTTTGCATTTTCCAAAAGGATCGGATCAAAATGTGTATAAAACAGCTTTGTCCGGCTGAGCAGAAGGTCCTGTGCCGCCGCCGTAACAGGCAGTGAATCCCCCTGAAGATGAAATCCATCCACATGATAAAACAGTTTCCACATCCAGAGGGAACGCACTACCTGCAATGACGGCGTATTCTCCGGGAAATACATCTCCATGATACACTCGATTCCTGCCTGATGCAGTGCATGGACCATATCACGAAACTCCCGATCCGGTTCCCTGGTCGCACAGTAAGATGCTTTCGGCGCAAAATAAAATCCCTGTGCATATCCCCAGTAATTTATCCTGTCATCTTTTTTTGAACGGACTGCCATACTGCCCGCCGTCTCTTTGCGTGTACATTCCTGAAACTCATATGCCGGCATCAGTTCAATTGCATTGATTCCCATCTCTTTCCAATAAGGAATCATCGCCACAAGTCCTGCAAAAGTACCTTTTTTTCTAAGCGAAAGTTTCGCCTGCTTTGTGTATCCACGTACATGAACTTTGTATAAGATCATTTCATTATATGGGATTTGCGGTGCAGTATCTTCCTTCCAGTCATACTCTTTTTCCGAAAGGAACCCACAGCGTACAGCATGTTCATCCTCTGATACCGGTGCTCCAAATTTCTCACGTCCGCGTATTACCCTGGCAAAAGGATCCTGCATGATTTTTCCGGCTGCCCGGAAATTATATTCATATTTATCTGGTTTTAATCCAGATATCAGTATTGCGCACATTCTGCCTGTCCGGTGTTCTTCTGTAAAAGGAATTTCCACCTCCGGCAGCGCAGCACCCTTGCGATATAACACCAGTGACGCGGATATGCCACAGGGGATCTCCACTGCAAAATTTATTCCTGCGGTTTTCCTACTGACACCAGGATTTACAGGATCTCCCTTGTATGCACGTATTCTGTTCTGTTTTTCCATTTCCGGTTCTCCTTGTAACTTTTGTATTTACTTCAAATCAATATCCAATTCGATCGGACAATGGTCTGATCCCATGATTTCCGTGTGAATTGCTACTCCCTGCAGCTTTTCTTTCAAAGATGGAGAAGTTATAAAATAATCAATCCTCCATCCGGCATTCTTTTCACGTGCTTTAAACCGATAGGACCACCAGGAATAAATTCCCTCTTTATCCGGATAAAAGTAGCGGAATGTATCTATAAATCCACTCTCAAGCACTTTTGTAAAACATGCACGTTCCTCGTCTGTAAATCCGGCATTCTTTCGGTTTGTTTTTGGATTTTTTAAATCAATCTCCTCATGTGCCACATTCAGATCACCACAACAGATCACCGGCTTGCTCTCCTGTAATTTCAGAAGATATGCAAGAAAATCCCGTTCCCATTCCATACGGTACTCCAGACGTCTTAATTCACTCTGAGAATTTGGAGTATACACAGTTACAAAATAAAACTCCTTAAATTCCAGTGTGATCACACGTCCTTCCTTATCATGTTCTTCAATTCCGATACCATTTTTCACAGAGATCGGCTCTTTCTTTGTAAATACCGCAGTTCCTGAATAGCCACGTCTGTTTGCATAATTCCAGTACTGATGATAGCCCGGAAGTTCCAGTTCCACCTGACCCTGCTGGCATTTCGTCTCCTGAAGGCAGAAAATGTCCGCATCCAGTTCTCTAAATCTATCTTCAAATCCTTTTGTGATACAGGCTCTGATTCCATTTACATTCCATGAAATACATTTCATTGTCTCATTTACTCCTTCAAATCGATCAAATGTCTGATATTTCTATTATACATGATTCATGAATCAGTTTAAACACATTTTTTTATTTTCGAGCTTTTTCGTTGTATTCACTGCTGTTATCTGTTAAAATGGAATGACAACGAATACAAAGTGAGGATTATCAAATGAGTGATGAATTCAAAAACGGAACCTGTGCACCCAGCGACTGTGCTTCCTGCGGACTGGACTGCGGAAACACTTCTCTGGAAAGTCACAACACCATTACACTGACGCTGGACGATGACACTGAGATCGAATGTGCAATTCTGACCGTATTTCCAGTAGAAAAACAGGAATACATTGCGCTGTTGCCGCTGGACGAAAATGGCCAGAATCAGAGTGGAGAGGTATATCTTTATAAATTCTCCCGTACAGAAACAGGAGATCCAATTCTTGCCAACATCGAAAGTGATGATGAATATGAAAAAGCTGCAGAGACTTTTGACGTTGTTCTTGACAATGCACGTAAGGCAGAAGCTGCCGGGGAACCTCTGGAATAAAGATTTCCATAAACAACAAAATTTTTCTGCAAAATAAGCAAAACAAAATGGAGATTTAAGCCACATCGGCCTGAATCTCCATTTCATTTTGCTTATTTTATCTCTATAACAATTACTAATCCTTATTTTTTCTCGGTAGTACTTCCAAATCCGCCATTACGGATTCCGGTAGCTTCATCATCTACAGTAATACCATACTCAACAAAAATCCCCTGCATAAAACCTGTTCCGGCCTGAATATTCACAGTTTTGCCTTCATTACTGTCATTGGTAATCTTCGCAAAGATATGACCTTCATTATCAGAATAAAAATAATCACTGTCAATGATACCTACTGTGTTATTCAGCTGCAGACGGAATTTAAATCCCAGTCCACTTCTCGGGTAGCATTTCAATACCCAGTCCTGCTCCATTTCCACACGGACTCCCGTTGGAATCTTGGCTGTTTCACCCGGATTCAGTACAATATCCGCAGGTGCAAAGAAATCATATCCTGCACTTCCGGCTGTTGCCCTTACAGGAAGAGAAATTTTCTCATAAGTGTCCTGTATTTCTTTATCATCCGCTGCCGGGAATGTATCTTTCCAGTCCTTTGCAAACTGCTCCGGACTTACTTTATGAAATTTTGCAATTCGTTTCATGCTGCCTCCTGTTTATTCGCCTGTTCCTGCTCTTTAATTATCACAATGCAGAACGACTTTGCCTTCACGAAGTGTAGAAGGAACATCTATCACACGCTGATTGGATGAGCCCTTCCAGCGAAGAGAAGTATCTCTTTTATCAATCTGAAATTCCCCGTCCACACAGACATCCAAATACTGTACAATCTCTTCATTACAGATTTCTTCCCATAAGGAACCTGTATACAGCCAGATTGTCTTATTTGGATATTTCTCACGAATTTTTTTTGCTAAAGCAGTAACCGTAGAAATATTGGATGGATGCAGCGGATCACCTCCCGAAAAAGTGATGCCGCCGATATAATCCTTATCCAGTTCTGTAAAGATCTCTGCTTCTTCTGCTTCCGTAAACGGAAGGCCTCCGTTTGGATCCCAGGTGATCGGATTCTGGCATTCCCGACAGCAGTGATTGCAGCCGGCAACCCAGAGTACTACCCGAAGTCCGTCTCCGTTCAGCATATCATCCTTGGTTATATTATGATATCTCATAGTTATGCTTCTTCCGGTACATCCTTAATACTGAAGCTCATTCTTCCCATCTTGTCTTTACCCATGCAGATAACTTTTACCTTATCGCCAAGTGTCAGAACATCTTCTACACGATTGATTCTGTGATCACTGATCTTGGAAATATGAACCATTCCCTCTTTGCCAGGAGCAAACTCAACAAATGCACCAAATTCTTTAATGCTGACAACTGTACCTTCAAAGATCTGTCCTGCTTCAAAATCAGTTGCAATTGTTTTGATCATTTTCTTTGCTTCATCCATACCATGCTGGTCAACGCCACAGATAGATACTGCACCTTCATCTGTGATGTCGATCTGAACACCTGTACGTTCGATGATTGCATTGATCGTTTTTCCTCTCTGTCCGACTACATCACCGATTTTCTGAGGGTCGATCTGAATCTGTACGATCTTCGGCGCATATTTGTTGACATGATCACGAGGAGCTGCAATGCATTTCTCCATAACTTCTGTAAGAATATATTCTCTTGCTTCTTTTGTTCTGCGGATAGCTTCTTCTACGATCTGTCTTGTCAGGCCATGAATCTTGATATCCATCTGAATTGCAGTGATACCATCATGTGTACCTGCAACCTTAAAGTCCATATCTCCAAAGAAATCTTCCAGGCCCTGAATATCTGTCAGAACGATGTAATCATCATCTGTATCGCCTGTTACCAGACCACAGGAAATACCTGCTACCGGTTTTTTGATCGGTACACCGGCTGCCATCAGAGACATGGTGGATGCACAGATACTTGCCTGAGAAGTAGAACCATTGGATTCAAATGTCTCAGATACAGTACGGATCGCATATGGGAATTCCTCTTCGCTTGGAAGTACAGGAACTAATGCTCTTTCAGCAAGTGCACCATGTCCGATCTCACGACGTCCCGGTCCTCTGGATGGTTTTGTCTCACCTACAGAATAGGACGGGAAATTGTAGTGGTGCATATATCTCTTTGAAGTTTCAAATTCGTCAAGTCCGTCAAGCTTCTGTGCTTCTGCAAGAGGAGCCAGAGTTGTGATAGTACAGATCTGTGTCTGTCCACGTGTGAACATAGCAGAACCATGTACTCTCGGGATAATATCTGTCTCTGCTGCCAGAGGACGGATCTGAGTAATGGCACGACCATCAGGACGTTTGTGGTCTTTTAAGATCATCTTGCGGACAGTCTTCTTCTGGTACTGATATACAGCCTCACCCAGAACTGCAAGCCACTCTTCCTTGTCGGCAAAAGCTTCTTTCAGTTTCTCTGTTACCTGACGGATATTTTCTTCTCTTGTCTGTTTATCGTCAGAGAATACGGCAACTTCCATTTCTGCCGGAGGTACGACCTCTTTGATTGCTGCGAAGAGTTCTTCCGGAACTGCACATGATTCGTAGCTGTGTTTCGGTTTTCCGCATTCTTCTACGATCTTATCGATAAATTTGATGATCTCCTGGTTTACTTCATGAGCTTTATAGATAGCTTCGATCATCTTGTCTTCCGGAACTTCTTTTGCGCCGGCTTCGATCATGATTACTTTCTCTCTTGTGGAAGCTACTGTAAGCTGAAGATCAGATACATCTTTCTGTGCCATGGTAGGGTTGATGATATATTCACCATTGATCAGACCAACCTGTGTGGTAGCACATGGACCATCAAACGGAATATCGGAAATGCAGGTTGCAATAGAGGAACCAAGCATAGCCGGAATCTCTGGATTACACTGCGGATCAACGGACATAACCATGTTTACCAGTGTTACGTCATTTCTGTAATCCTTCGGAAACAGAGGACGCATCGGTCTGTCAATTACGCGGGAAGTAAGGATTGCATGCTCGCTTGCTTTTCCTTCCCTCTTGTTAAATCCTCCGGGGATTTTACCTACTGCATACATCTTCTCTTCGTATTCAACGCTTAACGGGAAGAAATCAATTCCTTCTCTTGGCTCTTTGGATGCTGTTGCTGTAGATAAAACTGTAGTATCACCATAGTGCATTAATGCTGCACCGTTTGCCTGTTTTGCAACGCGGTTGATATCTACTGTCAAGGTTCTTCCGGCTAATTCCATGGAATAACTTTTGTACATATGTTCATTCTCCTTTTTTCATATTCTGGTTATTATTTTTTCAAATCTTTCTATGAATTTTTGCCTTCCCCCAATCAGGACAGATATTCCTGTATCAGACGGCAATTTTCAAATTTACATGGTATTACAATGTCACATTAAAACAGGAGTCCGAAACAACTGAAAAAACTACTTTTTCAGTTATTTTGCAAAATAATCTTTTCAGTAGTCTCGGAAATAACTCCTGCTGCGTTTCATAGTTTCTGAATATGCATTGCATACACATTAAAACAACAATTCCACTTGCATAAAAAGGGAGGCGGATGGAAATCCGCCCCCTTCCGCATACTAAAAGGCTATTATTTTCTTAAGCCTAATTTTTCAATCAGTGCACGGTATCTTTCGATGTCTGTTTTCTTCAGGTAAGCTAACAGTCCACGTCTCTGACCTACCATTTTCAGAAGACCACGTCTGGAGTGATGATCTTTATGGTTACTCTGTAAATGCTCTGTAAGTTCCTGGATTCTTGCTGTAAGAACTGCAACCTGTACTTCCGGTGATCCTGTATCGCCTTCAGTTCTTGCATATTCTTTCATGATCGCTGCTTTCTTTTCTTTTGAAATCATTGTGATTTCCTCCTGTATTCTATAATTATTATTGATTGACCGCCACACATTAAGAGATGGTCGGAGTGTCCGGTCCCTGAACATGGGCTAAATTCACCTTGGTTAGTATAGCACATTGATTCTGGCGTGTAAACCTCTTTTTTACAAAGTTTCAAAATATTCCTGTCCCTTCACAGCATCCCTCTCCAGCTGTGCCTTCAGTGCCTCCAGCGAAGAAAACTTCTGTTCAGGTCTGAGGAATTTTTTGAAATCTACCTTGCAGTATTCCCCATACAGATCTTCATTGCAGTCAAACAGATATGTTTCCACACCAATAAACTTCTCGCCGCCAACAGTAGGCTTATGACCTACATTGGTAATTCCCTGATAACTTCTGTCTCTGAAATGGGATACTGTGATATAAACCCCGTTTGGAGGCATCAGTTTCTCTACCGGAGGGATCAGGTTGGTGGTCGGAAGCAGATATTTATGTCCCATTCCACGTCCATGTTCAACGATTCCTTCTACTGAGAAATCTGTTCCCATAAGGAAACGGAATTTTTCCATATTTCCTCTGTTCAGTTCTTCCCTGACAAAGGTACTACTAATCTTACGGCGTCCGTCCATTTCTTTTGGCAGGACTTCCGTATGAAATCCATATTTCTTTCCGAACTCTTTGAGCATGGCAGGAGTTCCTTTCCGCTCATAGCCAAAACGGAAATCCTCTCCAACTGCCACATAGGAAACCTGCAGATCTCCTATCAATATTTCTTTTATAAAATTCTCTGCTTTCATGTGCCGTATTTTCTCTGTGAGCGGACATTCCAACAGTATATCCACTCCCATTTCTTCCAATATACGACATCTCTCTTCCTTTGTGAGGATTGTTCTTGAGGCAGTTCCAAGCGCAAGTACAACCGCCTGTGCACCTTCCTGTTTCTGCTCAATAATTTTCTCAACCAGTTTCTGATGTCCGCGGTGTATGCCGTCAAACTTCCCAAGTGTTACCGCACTGTGTGAAATTCTGGGAAAATCATTCTCAATCCTTAAATATTCCATCATGTCTCCTAAAACATTTTTACAGGGAAATACCTGTTTCTTTTCTCATCCCACTGGTAAACTCCGGCAAAACTGCCTTCACTGCTGCACATACGTATCCATCCGTTTTTCTCCTGTGCATCGACCAGTGCCTGTACAAGAGGATTTCCATTAGCCAGAAGTCTGTCCCCTTCTTTTGTACAGCATACCCTTGGATACTCTGCAAGAATCTCCTCAATACCGAGGATTTTACTCTCTATGGTTCCTTCCTGCACTGCCTCTTCTGTCTGCGCCAGGGTAATGGCATCATCCAGTGTAAATCTGCCCACCTTTGTCCGCAAAAGACTTTCCATGGCAGCTCCACAGCCCAGCTTTTCCCCTATATCATGGCACAGAGTACGGATATAGGTTCCCTTGCTGCAGATCACACGAAAACGCACCAGCGGAAAACTGATATCCAGAATTTCTATCTCATAAAAATGTACAGGTCTTGGTTTACGCTCCACAGTCTTGCCCTCTCTGGCAAGTTCATAGAGTTTCTTTCCATTGACCTTCAGTGCTGAATACATTGGCGGCACCTGCATATAGTCTCCCACAAAAGAACTGACCACTGTGCAAAGCTCTTCTTCTGTAACGGAAAGCTCTGTAGTCTGTGAGAGAACAGTTCCGCTCATATCCTGGGTATCCGTAACAACACCCAGACGCATCACTGCCTCATAGGTTTTCTCTTTATCTGTGATCATATCCACCAGACGGGTTGCTTTTCCCAGAGCCACCGGGAGCACTCCTTCTGCATCCGGATCAAGAGTTCCGGTATGTCCGATTTTCTTCATATGAAGGATTCCCCGAAGCTTTGCCACCACATCATGGGAAGTGAATCCTTTTTCCTTACGGATTACAATTACTCCGTCCATCAGACTTCCTGCTCCTGAAACTGTTTGCAGATCTGTTCTGTCACATTGTTGATCACATCATACACAGAACCCTGAAGATCACATCCTGCTGCTCTCATATGACCGCCGCCGCCAAAATATACTGCAATCTTGCTTACATCCACATTTCCATTGGAACGCAGAGAAACTTTGAAAGACTGAGTTTCCACTTCATAGATAAACATGGCAACTTCCACTCCCGCTGTAAGACGAAGCTGACTGACGATACCGTCCAGATCCTTGCCATCCACACCATAGAACTCCATGTCTCTTTTTTTAAGATATCCGATAATACATTTTCCATCCAGAAGCAGGATACTCTCTGCAAGAACACGCCCCATTACCTGATTCTGCACATAAGTTTTCTGATAGAAAGATTCGTCAATGATCTTACTGAAATTGAATCCTGTCTTCATCAGTTCCCCGGCAATACGCATGGTCTCCGGTGAAGTTGAAGAGTACTGAAATACCCCTGTGTCATGAACCATTCCCGTATAGATCGGCACTGCAATGGTACGGACCACTTTCTCAGGCTCAAAAAGCCCATAGAGAACTTCACAGGCAGAGCTTACCTCTCCCCTGATATGATTCACCTGTGCAAATCCGGAGTTACTGATATGATGATCAATACATGCTGTTCTTTTTGCAGTGTCAAAGTATGGACCTGCAATGGCAAGTCTGTCTCTTGCACTTACATCACAGGTAACAAAAAGGTCATACTCTTTGTCACCGTCCAGCTCTGTTTTAATCTCATCCATACAGTCAATATGTCCGAAAACAGGTTTGGGATTATCCAGGTACACATCTGCCTGAATTTCCGGATAATAGGTTTTTACATATAAATATAACGCCATACAGGAACCAACGCAGTCACCATCCGGACGGATATGTCCGCCGATTCCCATTGTTTTCACACCTTCCAGTATTTCCGCAATATTTTCCATGTTCTCATCCTCTTTTAATTCTCATCCTGCTCCTCATCCTGTCTGTGGGAGTTGCTGTCTTTCTTGGTAACATCATCAATAAGCTTTGACATATTTACACCATACTCAATAGATTCGTCCAGGATAAAACGGATCTCCGGTGTATTTCTCAGGTTTAAATTACGCGCCAGCTGGCGTCTGATGTAGCCTTCTGCACTGTTCAGACCTTTGATCGTCGCTTCCTTTGCTTCTTTTTCACCCAGCACACTGATATATGCTCTGCAGGTTTTCAGATCAGGAGCCACTTCTACAGCCATGACAGAAGTCATCGGATGAATACGCGGGTCCTTGATCTCGTTGCGGATAATGGTGCTGAGTTCCTTCTGGACTTCCCCATTGATCCGGGTATTCTTAATACTGTTTTTTCTCATTTTAAGTTTTACTCCTATATATCCGGCAATTCTGTCAAATACTGTGAGCAATCCGGATCATCGACTATCCTGATTACATTATTTTCTGAATTACCACAATCAAGTCAAGGTGCGCACCACACTGTACCTGACACTATGAATCGCGCACCCTACCTTTATAAACCATTACTATCTCGGTACTTCTACCATGATATAAGCTTCTACTTTATCTTCCTCTTTCACATCGTTAAATCCGTCAAATACAAGGCCACATTCGTATCCTGCCTTAACTTCCTTAACATCGTCTTTGAATCTCTTCAGGGATGCAAGCTCACCTTCAAATACCTGCTCGCCTTCTCTGGAAATACGAACCTTGCAATTTCTCTGGAAAATACCATCCAGAATGTAGCTTCCTGCAATCGTACCAACGCCGGATGCCTTGAACAGCTGACGCACTTCCGCATGACCGATAACTTTCTCCTCAAATACAGGATCAAGCATACCCTTCATGGCAGCTTCTACATCTTCGATTGCCTGATAAATAACTCTGTACAGACGAAGATCTACACCTTCCTGCTCAGCAAGCTGTTTTGCGGTTGCATCCGGACGGACATTAAAGCCGATAATGATCGCATTTGATGTAGCCGCAAGACTTACGTCAGACTCATTGATCGCACCAACACCGCCATGGATCACCTTTACAACCACTTCTTCGTTGGAAAGTTTGGTCAGACTCTGTTTTACAGCTTCCACAGATCCCTGTACATCTGCTTTGACAATGAGCGGAAGTTCCTTCAGATCGCTTGCCTGAATCTGATCAAAAAGATTATCCAGAGATAATTTGCCCTTAGTCTCCTCAAGAAGACGGTTCTTGTTCTCAGATACAAATGCACCTGCAAAGTTCTTGGCTTCCTTATCACTGTCAAATGCAAGAAGAATTTCACCTGCATTCGGCACATCACCAAGTCCCAGGATTTCTACAGGAGTAGAAGGACCTGCTTCTTTAATCCTGCGTCCCTTATCATCCATCATGGCACGAACCTTACCATTGCATGCTCCTGCTGCAATAAAGTCTCCCACATGAAGAGTACCTTTCTGGACAAGGATCGTGGCAACCGGACCTTTACCTTTATCAAGCTGAGCCTCGATTACAAGACCTCTTGCGGAACGGTTCGGATTTGCCTTTAATTCACATACCTCGGCTGTAAGAAGGATCATCTCAAGAAGAGTATCGATTCCCTCTCCTGTATGTGCGGATACAGGAACAAAAATTGTACTTCCGCCCCAGTCTTCCGGGATCAGTTCATATTCAGAAAGTTCCTGTTTTACACGCTCAATATTAGCACTTGGCTTATCAATCTTGTTGATTGCAACTATGATCTCAACGCCTGCCGCCTTCGCATGGCTGATAGCCTCTACTGTCTGAGGCATCACACCATCATCAGCTGCTACAACCAGAACTGCAATATCTGTGGAGTTTGCACCACGCATACGCATAGCTGTGAAAGCTTCATGTCCAGGTGTATCCAGGAATGTGATCTTCTGTCCGTTAACCTCTACTACAGAAGCACCGATGTGCTGTGTGATACCGCCTGCCTCTCCACGTGTTACATTTGTCTTACGGATTGCATCCAGAAGGGATGTTTTACCATGGTCAACGTGGCCCATAACACAGACTACAGGTGGTCTTGAAACCATATCTTTTTCGTCTTCTTCATCCTCTTTGAGGAGTTCTTCGATAACGTCTACCTTCTCTTCCGGTTCTGCAATGATATCGTATTCCAGAGCAATCTCCTGAGCTTTCTCAAAATCAATCTCATGGTTTACAGTAACCATCATACCCTGCATAAAGAGCTTCTTCACAATTACTGACGGCTGCATTTTCATAGCTTCTGCCAGTTCGCGGATCGTCATCTTCTCCGGAAGTGTGATTTCCTTAACCTCAGGTTTCTTCTCTTCCTGTTTTGGCTGCGGAGCCGGTTTCTGCAGAGCTTTCGGGATTCTGGAATTCTTATTGAATCCACCCTGATTTGGTCTGCGTCCGCCACTCTGTGTCTTATCAAAATCTTTTTTCTTGTTTTTGTTCTCTCTGTCTCTTTCTCTCTTGCTGTCTTTGGAAGTCTTTGTCAGTTCCGGTGCAAATGCCATATCGTCATTCTTTCTTGTATTCTGGCGCTGTCCCTGACGTCCCTGACTGCCGCCGAAGCGTCCGTCACGTCCTTCGCTTCTGTTTCCGTCCGGACGACCCTGGCCATTGCCCTGCGGTCTTCCTCCCTGACGGTTTCCATCTCCCTGTGGTCTTCCCTGTCCGAAACGTCCTCCCTGACGATTTCCATCGCCCTGGAATCTTCCGCCCGGACGGCCCTGACCATCGCCCTGGGATCTTCCCTGGCCGAAACGTCCTCCCTGGCGGTTATCTCCCTGGGATCTTCCCTCGCCCTGAGGTCTTCCCTGACGGTTTCCTTCGCCCTGGTTTCTTCCCTGGCCAAAACGTCCTCCCTGGGATCTTCCTTCACCCTGAGGTCTTCCCTGACGGTTCTGTCCGTCCGGTCTTCTGTTGCCTGTACCTGGGCGGTCATTATTATTTCTTCTTGGTCTTTCACCGTCTGTTCTTGAACTGTCGGAATTTCTTCCTTCTGCATTTCTTGGTGAACCTGTTCTCTCGCCTTCAGCTTTCACAGGTTTCTTTCTTGTTTTTCCTCCGTCACTTGCATTCTGTGCATGAAAAACGCGGATAATATTTTTTTTCTTTTTAGGTGTTTCAGTTTTATCTCCTTCTGATTTTGCTGTTACAACCTTTTCTTCTGTCTTGGGAGTCTCCAATTTCGCAATATGCTCCTTTCCCCTGTTATTATTGTCTTTTCTGAATCTATTCTTTACTTCCGAAACCGCAGGCTCATCCACCATACTCATATGGCTTCTCACATCAATGCCTTTTGATTTCAGAAACTCGATCACTTCTCTGTTCTGTCGTCCAAGCTCTCTGGCCAGCTCATGTACTCTTAATTTTGACAATCGCTATACCTCCTTCATGATTGCTTTCGCAAAGTTCTCATCCTGGACAGCCAGACAGGCGCGGTACTCCTTTCCCATTGCTCTGCCTAAGCTCTCTTTATCTGAGAAGAAGAAAATCGGAACTTCATAAAAACTGCACATATTCCTGAATTTCTTCTTTGTATTCTCGGAGGCATCCTCAGCAACGATCACAAGCAGTCCTTTTCCGGTCTTTACAGATTTCTCTGTGGAAAATTCTCCGCTTACGGTCTTGCCTGCTTTGGTAGCCAGCCCTATCAGCGACAGTACTCTGTTATTTTTCAATATCTTCCAGCTCCTTCTTAAGTCGTTCGTATACCTCATCCGGAACCGCAGTTTTCAGTGAACGCTCAAGTCCATGATTTTTAATCGCTTTATCCAGACATTCTCTGGAAAGACACAGATATGCGCCTCTGCCGTTTTTCTTACCGGTAGTATCAAGCACGATCTCATCTTCTGTAGTCTTAAGAACTCTGAGCATCTCTTTCTTGCTTTTCATTTCCCTGCAGCCGGTACACTGGCGCATGGGAATCTTATTCTTCGTCTTCATTCTCTCCTGCTTCCTGAGCCTGTGGCTCTTCTTCTACAGGAACTTCCTCTGAAACTTCTTCTGCTTCGGTTTCTTCTGTCAGGGAATCTTCTGCTGAAGTTTCCTCTGCTGATGCCTCAGCTGCATCTTCTGCAGTCTCGTCATCATCATAATCATAGAAATCACCGGCTTCTTTTGCCTGAGTCTCACTCTTGATGTCAATCTTAAATCCTGTAAGTCTTGCAGCAAGACGTGCATTCTGACCTTCTTTACCGATTGCAAGGGACAGCTGATAATCAGGAACAACTACCAGAGCTGTCTTCTCATCAGGATCTGCCATAACTGCGATAACCTTTGCAGGGCTCAATGCATTCTCGATCAGGATCGCAGGATTCTCATCCCAGTTGATGATATCGATTTTCTCACCGCGAAGTTCCTCAACTACTGCATTGACACGTGCGCCGTTCATACCTACGCATGCACCAACTGCATCTACATCCGGATCGTTGCTCCATACAGCGATCTTTGTACGGGAACCGGCCTCACGTGCGATGCTCTTGATCTCAACAGTTCCGTCTTTTACTTCTGCAACTTCTGACTCAAAGAGACGTTTCACAAGTCCCGGATGAGTTCTGGATACCAGAATACGAGGTCCCTTCGGGGTATCCTTGACTTCAAGAATATACACCTTTATTCTCTCTGTCGGCTGGAAGGTTTCCCCTTTCACCTGTTCATTCTCACTTAATACTGCATCTGCCTTACCAAGATTGATGCTTACATTCTTGCCCATCACACGCTGTACAATACCGGTTACTACTTCTTTTTCTTTTCCATAGTATTCATCATACAGCACTTTACGTTCTTCCTCACGGATTTTCTGCAGGATAACGTTCTTTGCATTCTGTGTCGCAATACGTCCGAATTCCTTAGACTGGATCGGAACCTGTATCATTCCTCCGATCTCAGCTCTTGATGTGATCTTCAAAGCATCTGCCAGAGAAATCTCCATTGCAGGATCCTCTACGTATTCTACGATACTTCTGTCTGCATACACTGAAAAATCGCAGGTTTCCGGATTAATAGTTACATGTACATTGTCAGCTTTTCCAAAATGGTTTTTGCAGGCCTGGATCAGAGACTGCTCAATTGCCTCAAGCAGAGTATCTTTGCTGATACTCTTCTCCTTTTCAAGGATATCCAGTGCCTCCTTTAACTCTCTGCTCATTTTTTTCTTATCCTCCCGAATTAACTAAAACTCTATTGCGAGGCGTATCAGGGCTGTGTCTTTCTTATCAAAAACACGCTCGGTTCCATCCTCATCGATTGTCACACTGTTACTATCATATGCGGTCAAAATCCCGCAGAACTCTTTTTGCTTCTCGATTGGCCGATAGGTACGGATTTCCACCAGTTTTCCCATGTTTCTCTCAAAGTCTTTGTCTTTCTTCAGCGGTCTGTCCAGTCCCGGCGAACTGATCTCCATGATATAACTGTCTTCGATAAAATCATTCTCATCCAGTTTGTCACTGAATGCTCTGCTGACTGTCTCGCAGTCATTTACCGTAATTCCGCCTGGTTTGTCAATGTATCCTCTCAGATACCAGTTACCTGCTTCCTTCACATATTCTACATCAACCAGTTCAAAGCCGTTAAGTTCTACGATCGGTGCCAGAAGTTCCTCTGTGCGCTTTTCATACTCTTCCCGTCTGCTCATTTTCCCACCTGCCTTTCCATGCAACAAATAAGAGTGGGCTCACGCCCACTCCTTTGTCAACAAGTTCTAATTTAGATGTATTGTAACACCAATTTCCGGCAATTGCAAGGCTTTTCCTGCAAAAACCTTGATTTTAGCGGATTTGTTGGTTTTATATACGTGGTTTTATTCCTTTACTGTCCCGTTTGGACAGTTTTATCCTGTTGAGAACATAGGGTTTATCATGGTAAGTAATGGTATATTCCTGGCGGCTTTCCAGAAGATATGCATGATCCAGCTTATCTCCTTCTGCCAGTTTCATTCCACGTACCCCGATAGATGTTTTCTTCATAGCAGAAATATCCTGTTTCTGAAATCTTAAGAAATATCCGCCTTCACTCTGGAATACCACCTGTTCCATTTCATCCGCAGAACCCACAAAAATCAGAGAATCCTCTTCAGCAAGTTTCGTAGACACGATCGTTCTCTTCGCCACATCAAACTCTGCGCCACTCACCAGCTTGCACATGGATGCAGCAGTGACAAACAGAAGTGTATTTTCTTTTACAGATGCCAGTGGTGCTACATAGAGCATACGTTCCTGTGCACTGTCATAATTGCTCAGATTATCCGCCGGTGTCCCCTTATCCCTGAAACGAACCAGCGGAATATCTGCCACCTTGATACTGTGCATCTTTCCATTATCTGTAAAGATACAGATCTTATCTGTATTCATACAGTTAAACACATATTTGTTCTCTGCATTGGCAGCTTCTTTATTTCTCTCATATGCAGACTTATCAATGGTCCGCATATATCCGAAGCGATCCATAAGGAATGTGACTTCCATTTCTTCCATCTTCTTTTCCTCATAGACAACTTCTTCTGCATTCTCGATCACTGTGCGGCGTTTCGTACCGTATTCTTTCTTGATCTGATCCAGTTCTTTCATGATCACTTCTGCCATGGAATCATAATTATTCAGGATATCTTCATAAATGGCAATGTTCTTCATTGTTTCTGCATAATCTGCCTGAAGTGCCTCGATTTCCAGACCGATCAGCTTGTACAGACGCATATCCAGGATCGCAGCTGCCTGTTTCTCTGAGAAGTGCAGTTTCTGTGCAGCTTTCTCGCTTGATTTACCCTTGAACCTGATTCCTTCTGTCACACCGTCAACCAGGCATTTCTTTACCTGTTCTCTGTTCTTGCTTCCGCGCAGGATCTCGATGATCAGGTCGATCACATCACATGCCTTGATCAGACCTTCCTGGATTTCTTTCTTCTCCTGCTCTTTATTCAGAAGTGTGGTGTACTTTCTGGTCGTGACATCGAATACGAAATCTACGTGATGCTCGATCACCTGCTTCAGACTCAGAGTCTCCGGTCTGCCATCCGCAACTGCCAGCATATTCACGCCAAAAGTATCTTCCAGCTTTGTCTTCTTATAGAGCATATTGGTAAGATTCTCTACATCTGCGTCACGCTTCAGGTCAAGAACAATACGGATTCCCTCTTTGGAAGACTGGTTGGAGATATCCACGATATCTGTTGTCTTCTTGTTTTCCACAAGAGACGCAATATCATTCAGGAATTTTCCGATATTTGCCCCGATCATTGTGTAAGGAATCTCTGTGATCACAAGCTGCTGTCTGCCGCCTTTGAGCTTCACTGTCTCCACCTTACCTCTGACACGAAGCTTACCTGTTCCTGTCTCGTAAATCCTGAGCAGATCATCTTTATTTACTACCAGACCACCTGTCGGGAAATCCGGTCCCTTGAGATAGCGCATCAGCCCTTTGACACTGATGTCATTATTCTTCATATATGCCTTCACCGCATCTACCACTTCACCCAGATTGTGAGGCGGAATGCTGGTTGCCATACCGACAGCGATACCATCCGCCCCGTTTACCAGCAGATTCGGGATTCTGACAGGAAGTACCACCGGTTCCTTCTCTGTCTCGTCAAAGTTCGGCATAAAATCTACTACATTCTTATCCAGATCTTCGAGGAAGACATCCTGTGTCAGTTTCTCCAGTCTGGCTTCTGTATATCGCATGGCAGCTGCACCGTCGCCCTCGATGGAACCGAAGTTTCCATGTCCGTCGACCAGTGTTTTGCCTTTCTTAAAATCCTGAGCCATTACCACAAGCGCTTCGTAGATCGAACTGTCACCATGGGGGTGATATTTACCCATGGTATCACCTACGATACGGGCACATTTTCTGTATGGTCTGTCATAACGGATACCCAGTTCATACATATCATACAGGGTTCTTCTCTGTACAGGCTTCAATCCGTCACGCACATCCGGCAGGGCTCTGGAGATAATAACACTCATGGCATAATCTATATAGGATTTCTGCATGACCTCCGCATAGTCGGTGGGAATCACATTCTCCTGTTTTGTTTCCATTTAATTTCTTTCCTCCATCTCAGACACATATCCATGTATCTGTCTTAATTTCCATATAACACTCCGGCAAAATCAGATGTCCAGCTCTGCATCCTGTGCATGCTCATAGATAAACTTCTTTCTCGGCGGAACATCGCTTCCCATCAGGATCTCTGTCACGCTTGATGCAAGTCTCGCATCCTCAATCTCCACTCGCTTCATCATTCTTGTCTCCGGATTCAGAGTAGTCTCCCAGAGCTGCTCCGCATCCATCTCGCCCAGACCTTTATATCTCTGAAGAGTAAAGCTTCCCGGTTTATGGGCACGTCTGTATCTCTCCAGTGCCTTATCATCATACAGGTATTCCTCCTGCCCCTTCTTAGGCATGACTTTATATAATGGCGGCATGGCAATATACACATGTCCCTCAGTGATCAGATCCGGCATAAAACGGTAAAATAAAGTAAGGAGCAGTGTGGAAATATGCGCCCCATCCACATCGGCATCAGCCATGATCACAATCTTATCGTAACGAAGCTTCGTAATGTCAAAGTCATTTCCGTATCCTTCGGAGAATCCGCATCCGAATGCATTGATCATGGTCTTGATCTCCGCATTGGCAAGCACTTTGTCAATGGTTGCTTTCTCTACATTCAGGATCTTACCTCTGATAGGAAGGATTGCCTGATAATTACGGTTGCGGGCAGTCTTTGCGGAACCTCCCGCAGAATCTCCCTCTACGATAAAGATCTCACACTGGGAAGGATCCTTTTTCTCACAGTTTGCCAGCTTTCCGTTAGAGTCAAAGGAATATTTCTGCTTTGTCAGAAGATTGGTCTTTGCCCTCTCTTCTGTCTTGCGGATTTTGGCAGCTTTCTCCGCACAGGAAAGGATGGTCTTAAGAGTCTCCAGATTTCTGTCAAAATAGAGTACCATCTGCTCTCCTACAACCTTTCCGGTTGCGCGTGATGCATCCTGATTATCCAGCTTTGTCTTGGTCTGTCCCTCGAAACGAGGTTCCGGATGCTTGATGGAAACAACTGCTGTCATTCCGTTACGGATATCTGCACCTGTGAAGTTCGGATCCTTGTCTTTAAGAACACCAATCTCTCTCGCATAAGTATTCATGACTGTAGTAAATGTAGTCTTAAATCCAGTCAGATGAGTACCGCCCTCTGCATTGTAAATGTTATTACAGAAGCCCAGTACATTCTCACGGAATTCATTGGTAAACTGGAATGCCACCTCTACCTGAATGCCGTCTGCTTCCCCTTTCAGGTAAACCGGATCATGCAGGACTTCTGCACTGTGGTTCAGATCCTTGATAAATCCAATGATACCGTCCGGCTCATGATAGGTAATATCCTCAACTTCTGCGCCTCTTTTATCCTCAAAACGAATAGTCAGTTCCGGATTCAGGTATGCAGTCTCATGAAGTCTGCTCTTTACTTCTGTTGCTGAGAATCTTGTCTTCTCAAAAATCTCCGGATCCGGGAGGAAATTGATACTGGTTCCGGTCTGTCTGGTCTTACCCAGCTTCGGCAGCAGCCCTTCCTCAAGTTCAATGGTCGGAATTCCCCGTTCATAGTGATCATGATGCACATATCCGTCACGACTGATCTTAATGTCCAGATATGTAGACAGGGCATTTACAACCGAAGAACCTACTCCATGAAGTCCTCCGCTGGTCTTATAGGCAGAATTATCAAATTTACCGCCTGCATGAAGAGTTGTAAATACAAGTCTCTCTGCAGACACTCCTTTCTCATGCATATCTACCGGAATCCCTCTTCCATTATCCGTAACCGTACAGGAACCATCCTTCTCCAGAATCACATGGATCAGGCTGCAGTATCCTGCCAGATGTTCATCTACTGCGTTATCTACGATCTCATAAATGAGATGATTTAATCCTTTTCGTGAAACACTTCCGATGTACATTC
>ENA-OURU01002329-OURU01002329.1-human-gut-metagenome-genome-assembly--contig:-NODE-2329-length-19059-cov-2.566354_pt1 | contig 19059 bp, 15 predicted proteins | sample MGYA00242137_ERZ509064 | MGnify/ENA primary metagenome ERZ509064 (study PRJEB26280, sample SAMEA2338777) | human gut metagenome | biome: human gut; feature: human-associated habitat; material: faeces...
GCACGGAAATGACTACCACAGCCGCCATCATGGCCGGAATATTCTCACGGCCAAAGCCATTCTCACGGATCTCCTGGATTCCGTTTGAAACCAGATAATAGGCCGGATCATCGGTGATGAGTCTTGGCCATACATAAGAGTTCCAGCACTCAATAATCTTCAGAATCGTAACCGTGACGATGGTTGGCCTGCAGATGGGGACCATAACCTTCAGGAGATATTTCAAATCAGAGGTCCCGTCCACCTTGGCTGCCCGGTAAAGCTCGTCCGGCACCTGTTCAAAATTTTCTTTCAGCAGATAAATGTAAAACACCGAGGTCACCGACGGCAGCACCAGTCCCGCAAACGTATTTCTCAGATCCAGATTGGTCACTGTCACGAAATTGGTGATCACCACCAGCTCGCTGGGAATCATCATCATAGAAAGAAACAGCGTAAAAAGCAGGTTTTTCCCCCGAAATTCCAGCCTGGCGAAGGCATACGCCGCCAAAACGCTTACAACTACCATCAGCAGTGTGGTCAGCAGGGCAAAAATCACCGTGTTCATCAGATAACCGCCCAGCGGCACCTGCGTAAACGCGTCAATATAATTCTGAATGGTCGGCGACAGGGTAAAGAAAGACGGGACATGCTCCGCGTTGTACGCGCCGTAGCTCTTTACCGATGTCAGAAGCATCCAGTAGAACGGAAAGAGCACAATCAGCGCCCAGACGCTCAACCCCGTATAGGTCAGAGCTTTCCTTATCCGGTTTCTCCTGCCTGCCTTCTTCTGTATTCTTTCATATTCCGCCCGCCCGGAGCCAGGGTTCTCATCCCGGCCTTTTCCGAGGCCGGCTTTCTCAAACTCAGCTTGTCGTTCCATGTTCTATCCCTCTCAAACGTTACTGTTCACTCGTACCTCATTTCATCAGTAACTCTTAAACTTCCACCCGTTTTCTGCTGACCAGAAGATTGATGCAGGTGATTGTCAGCACGATGGCAAACAGAATCACCGCCGCCGCGGACGCATAGGAGGGATATCCGCCGCTGTCTCCATACAGCATGTCATAGACATAGCCCACAATCGTATTCATTCCGGCCGCGTTCAGGTCCGTGCCAAACAGCGCCACCGCGTCGCTGTAGGCCTTGAAAGCTCCGATAAAACCTGTAATCACAAGATAGAAAATCATCGGCGAAATCATCGGCAGCGTAATCTTTGTAAACACCCGGAGCCGGGGCGTTCCGTCCACCCTGGCCGCCCGGTAATAATCCTGATTCACGGAAGCCAGCGCGCTGGTCAGCACCAGAATCTTAAAGGGCATGACCACCCAGACGGTATAGAAACAGAGTACAAACATCTTCGCCCAGTACGGCCCGTCAATGAAATCCACCGTTCCGCCGCCGAACCAGCTGATCAGCAGATTCACCAGGCCATCCGTATACTCCGTCTTCTGAAACAGAATCATAAACACAAGGCCCACCGCCAGCGTATTCGTCACATAGGGCAGAAAGTACACGGTCTGGTAAAGCTCCCGAAGAGGTTTGATGGAGCTTAATCCAACCGAAATCAGAAGCGCCAGCCCGGTGGAAACCGGCACTGTGATAATCACCAGAATAAAAGTATTTTTCACTGCCTGCAGAAAATACGGATCATGCAGGACATAAGAAAAATTATAAAGCCCCGTGCCGAAATATGTCTGCGACGCGAAATTATATCCTTCCTCCACCGAGTAGACAAACACGTCGATCAGCGGATATACCAGGAAAAACACAAGAAATAATGTGGCAGGCAGAAGATAAAGCCAGGCCTTTTTGCTGTTTGCATTCATAACATCCGTTTCCTTTTCCTTTCTGGCGCCCGGGACAAAAAACCTGCTGCTGTTCCGTCTTTGCAGACCCGGACGGGAAATTAAAAAATCCTGTGGCTGTTCCGTACCCTCAGTTACAAAATTCTTTCTTCTGTCTCTTTGTGGAACAGGAATACCTTGCCCGGTTTCAATGCAAACCGGACTGAACGGGCGGCTGTATTTACACTGGTCTCCGCCGTGATAATCGATCGTACGGCCTGCGCCGCGCAGGCTTTATGGCTGGAAATAATACTGATATCCCGGCCCATGATCTCCACGCGGTTCAGCTCACAGGTCAAGGGGCCGTCCTCCTGCAGCAGAAATCCTTCCGGCCGCACGCCGGCCCAGACTTCCTGATCGGGAACGCCCTCCGCGGAAAATACTGCCTCATCCCCGATGTAAAGCCGGCCGTCCCGGACTCTTCCCTCAAAGACGTTGATGGGAGGCGTGCCGAGGAACTTCGCCACGAACAGGTTCGCCGGATTGTCATAGACCTCCTGGGGCCTTCCCATCTGCATCAGCACACCCAGGCGCATGACCGCAATCCGATCCGAAATACTCATGGCCTCATCCTGGTCATGGGTTACGAAAACCGTGGTAATCCCCGTCTTCTTCTGAATTTTCCGTATCTCCTCCCGGGTCTGCAGGCGGAGACGGGCGTCCAGATTCGACAGCGGCTCGTCCAGAAGAAGGACTCTGGGCATCTTCACCAGGGCGCGGGCAATAGCCACGCGCTGCTGCTGGCCGCCGGAAAGCTCTCTGGGCTTCCGGTCCATCAGCTCTTCGATCTGAACCAGGCGCGCCGTCTCCTCCGCCCGCTTCTGCATCTCTTCTTTTGACAGCCTCTCCTTTCCCTTCAGATTCTCCATGGGAAAGAGAATATTCTGTCTCACCGTCATATGAGGATAAAGGGCATAGTTCTGAAATACCATGCCGACCTTTGAACGGTATTCAGGAACGTTTACATGCTTGTCCATGATATTTGTTCCGTGATAACGGATCTCACCGCAGGATGGTGTCTCCAGAAGATTCATGCAGCGCAGCAGCGTGGATTTACCGGAACCGGAAGGACCAATGATACAGGTAACATCCTTCGGCTTCACTGAGAAATCGATATCTTTCAGAATCTCATTATTTCCAAAAGATTTTCCCAGATGCTGTACTTTCAGAATTGTCTCACTCATTCTCTGCTGTCCTTCCTTTCTTTATAAGAGTACATTCCGCTGGTATGTGTCAGGGTATCAGCGGTTGCAAGATCATAATTATCCGGTCCGTCCATCTTGTGTTCGATCACACGCAGGATTCTGGAACAGGTAAATGTCATGATAAAATAGATAACCATTGCAATTGTGAAGGACTCAAAATATGTATACAGTGCTCCGGCAACACCTTTAGTCGTGTAAAAGAGCTCTACTGTACCAATGATTGAAAGTACACAGGTATCTTTGATATTGATGATCAGGTTATTTCCGATCTGCGGCATGATATTTCGCAGGGCCTGCGGAAGTATTACATTTATCATCGTCTGAACATGTGTCATGCCGATTGACTTGGCGCCTTCTGTCTGTCCGGGATCGATGGAAAGAATACCACCTCGAACTGTCTCTGCCATGTATGCCCCTGTGTTGATCGATACAATAAAGATTGCTGCAAACCACATAGACATATTGATGTTAAATAGATAGGCACTTCCGAAATAGATAAACATCGCCTGGGCCATCATTGGAGTCCCACGAAAGAACTCCACATAGCAGGCCATAATAAATTTGACAACTTTGATAATTACTTTTTTGGCTGTTGAATCATTTTTGTCCACCGGGATCGTCTGCACGATACCAACCAGAAAACCAATGATACATCCAAAAAGTGTTCCTACCAGCGCCAGCCACATGCTGACACCGGCTCCCTTCAGGAAAGAAGGACCATATTGCTGAAGAAGATATATAATTCTTCCTCCAAAACTCTCAGGCAGCATTTCGCTCCTCCTTTATGATTCTGAAAGTGGCTGTACGGAAATAGCCTCATCCATCATTTTATTATAATCATCTTCGGTCATATCTTTAAGCACGCCATTGATCACATCCTTAAGTTCATCGTTGCCCTTCTGTACTGAAATACCAATATTGATATCTTCATCAGATACTTCAAATGCTCCGTCTGTTCCACTGAAGTCCAGCAGTTTGAAATCCGGATATGCTACACATGCAGCCTTTCCTGTAGGCATGTCAGTGACAACTGCATCACATTTGCCAGATTCAAGAGCAACCAACATTGCCGGTGCGCTTTCCTGTGCCGGAAGGATATCAGCATCAGGAATCTGAGGCAGGCAGGAATCATACCAGATCGTATTCTGCTGTGATGTCACTGTAGCTCCTTTAAGGTCTTCTACGCTTGCTGCATCCTTATAGTCTCCATCTTCTTTTACAAGAGTAATGATTGATGCATAATAATATGGATCTGTGAAATCAACCATCTGCTGACGTTCTTTTGTAATAGACTGTCCGGCAATAACGCAGTCAACCTGTCCGGACTGTACAGCAGGTACAAGAGAATCCCAGTCAAGCTTTACGATTTCAAGATCGTAGCCAAGTTCATCTGCAATTTTCTTTGCCATCATAACATCATATCCATACGCATAATCAGAACTTCCGGAAATCTGTACTGCTCCATTGGAGTCATCCGGCTGTGTCCAGTTGTAAGGAGCATATCCGCATTCCATTGCAACTTTCAGAGTTTTCTTATCATCCGCACTGACGCTCTGAACGCCTGCAATGCCACAGGTCATAGATGCTGCTACAGCAGCCACTGTCAACATTCTCCACATTTTACTCTTTCTCATTTTCGTTTCCTCCTGAAATGTATATATTTTTTTCATCCATAACAAAAAAAGAGCGCACGGAAGTATGAAGTGCTCCGTTGCGCTTTAAGTCATATTAATACTTTTTCTTTTAAAAGTCAAGAAAAAAAAGCAGCTCCCGAAGGAACTGCCCTGAAATCATATTTATGAAGGTCTTCTTACAGACAGGATTGTTCTGTAAGCAGCGTTGTTGCTGATCTTAATACCATCTCTGGAGTTGGATGCATGTACGATCTGTCCGTTACCCATGTAGATTGCAACATGTCCGCCATAGCAGATCAAATCTCCTGGCTGTGCATCTGCATAAGAAACTTCTGTTCCCCAGTTCTGCTGCTCATAAGATGTTCTCGGAAGGCTGTAGCCAAACTGAGCATATACACTCTGTGTAAATCCAGAGCAGTCAGCTCCACCTGTAAGACTTGTGCCACCCCATACATATGGGTTTCCAACAAACTGTGTAGCATAATCTACGATTGAAGATCCTGAACCACTGGATGAAGAACTGCTGGAGCTTGAAGAGCTGGATGAAGTATCTACTGTATCCGGATCAACTGTGTTGTCACTGTCAATCACATTTCCATATTCATCATATTCTACATCACTACTTCCACTGTCTTCTGTAGTTGTTTCTGTTGTAGTCTGGCTCGGATCAACCTCGTTTCCATCTTCGTCATATACAGTATCTCCGTTTTCTGCTGCTTCTGAAGCATCAACTTCGTTACCGTCTTCATCATATACTGTCTGATCTTCCTGTTCCTGCTGTGCAGCTTCTTCCTCGGCTGCAGCAGCTGCTGCTGCTTCAGCTTCTGCCTGACGTCTTGCCTCTTCTTCGGCTGCAATACGTTCTGCTTCAAGCTGTTCAATCTCCGCCTGCTGTTCCTGAATCAGGTTTGCATATTCATTTGCCATTTCCTGTGCATATGCAATTTCATTATCACAATCTGCAGAATTTGCTTTCTTTGTATCAATCTGATTCTGAAGATCTACAGACTGTGCTTCATATTCCTGTTTCATACCTTCCAGTTCAGCTTTTTCCTGCTGATACTGATTTCCAAGGTTTGTTACCTGTGTAATTGTGTTTGCATATTTTTCAAGGCTCTGTCTGTCATAATCATACATTTTCTGAGTATACTCAGCTTTTGTAAGAAGATCAGAAAGATTATCTGCACTCATCATCATCTGGAACCAGGCTTCATTTCCACCTTTTTCGTACAGATACTGGATACGCTGTTTCATTGCTGCGTACTGTTTGTCTTTGGCATTCTGTGCCTTCTGCAGATCAGCCTGTGTCTGCTGAATGTCTGCTTCTTTATTACTGATATCCCCTTCCAAGGTCTGAATGGAAACCATGACATTCACAAGATTTGCGTCCAAGGAGTTGATCTCATCCTGTAACTGCTGCTTAGCGGAGTAGAGCTGATCAATCTGAGCATATGTAGCATCAAGCTGTGCGCTTGTAGCCGCCTGTTCCTCTCTCAGTTCATCTTCTCTTGACGCGCTTACACTGACAACTTGTGTTGCAGTCATCATTAATGCCAACGTCAGGCAAACAATTCTTTTTTTCATGTTTCTCACCTCATAATCATTTTAGCTCTATTTTGTAACAATTGTGAAATATCTTTCTTAAGTTCTTATACATATTAACACAAGGTTCTTTTGATTGCAAGAGTAAATCGATAAAAAGTTTAATATTTTGTAACATTTATTAAAAACTCCGCAAAAGAAAGGAGAAGTTCCCGTGTCTGGAAACTTCTCCGTAACATTTCATTCTTATTTAAAATCCAAACAATTCCTGAAGAATTACACCTGCAGTCTTGTTCTTAAAGTTATCCGGATCAGAAAGAGTGGAGCTGTACCATCTCATATAATTTCCTCTTCGGATGTAGTTACCGCAGGATGGACGATAGGTATACTTCTTAAATCCTGCATATCTGGACATGTATTTATTTGCAAGAGCTACTGCCTGGCTGTCATAATCACCATCCGGTGTACAGGTTCCTGCAATCTGGCATCCTGCATTCGGAGTGGAATGAACGATCACGGCACTCTTATCGGAACACTGTCCAAGAACGATCCATGTATGACCGTCATCATATCCGATATCACCAGGATATACTTTCCATCCTGTCTGGGACAGATAGTTCTGGTTCACATAAGTTCCCCATTTTAATGTATTCTTATAGTAACTGCCAATTTCTCCTGATACAACCGTATAACTATTTCCATTTCTCATAACCTGCTGTGCTGCCCATCCTACAAATCCGGAACAGTCAAGTCCTTTTGCTCTGTTTGCAGTACTCAGATCACGATAATTATTATAGTTATAACTACTTGTCTGGCTGAGATAAAAGCTCTGCCAGGTCGGGCTGACACCGATCCTTGTGGAATCATACCAACCGCCGCCCCAAATATACAATGCCTGTCCAACCGGTTTCAATGCCCCGGCAAGATAATTCTTGAGCGTTTTGATCCCGGTCTGCTCAACCGGTTTCGGATCATTTGCAAAATAGGTATTGCTTGTCGTACTGCTGTCATTTGCAGATGAATAGGTCATAATACCTGTTGAGCTGAATGTATAGGTCACACCATCAATCGACTTGGTACCTGTAACCATCTTGAAACTACTCTTGTCAAAGTAATATTTATTTCCACTGATCGTTACCCAGCCGCCCGCTGCGATTCCCGTACTTGGATCAAAATAATATGTAGCACTGCCAACCTTTGTAAGTCCCTTGGCCATAACACCGTTGCTGCCAAAGTATCTTAATTCTCCTTTGGCAGATTTTGTCCAGCCGCTAACCATTCTTTTGTATTTGGCATTGAAATATCTCGTCTCATTTCCGGTATTCACATAACCGCTGGCTGCAATTCCTGTACTTGGATTGAAATAATAATAATATTTGCCGATTTTTTTCAGTCCCATATACATCTTACCATCGCTGGCAAAATACCACTTCTGCCCCTTTGCATTTTTCAGCCAGCCTTTTGCCATCGTATAATTCGATGGCTGGAAATAACGGACAACTGCGCCATTGGCAGATCTTACAAATCCCCTCTTCGTGTAGCCGGTCTTGATATCGAAGTAATAATATTTACCGCCGATCTTTTTCATTCCGGTATACATAACACCATTTTTTTTATTAAAATAGCGCTTTGGTCCTCTGGAACTTCTCTGCCAGCCTTTCAGCAAGACGCCTGTCCTTGTATTAAGGAAGTATTTCTTTCCATTTAAAGTAAGCCATCCCTTAACTTTCTTTCCGTTTTTATAATAGTATGTTTTTCCTTTTACGGTTCGAAAACCAGTTGTAGCAGCCTGCGCATCTACCGTGGACGCCTGAAACGCAAAGCCTGCAGCAAAAAGCATCACTCCTAAAAATATGGCTGCGATCCATGACTTTTTGCACACCTTTCCCATACGGTCAACCTCTTTCTACGAGTATAAATATTCGTATTTTTTACAATCTTGTTACAATATTATGTAGGTATTATATATCATGTTTGTAACAACGTCAATAAAAAAGTAAAAACCTGCCAATATATTCCCCTCCTGGAGCGCAAAAAGGACCGGGTCAAAAACCCGATCCTTATTTTTTACAATTTCATTTCATATATTACAGAAGATGTTTTCTCAGTTCAGCGCCATCCAGTGCACTTAAATATGCCGGTGCAACATCAAATACTGTTTTGCATCCTTTCTGTCCTTCCTGGCTCATGCGATATGCAGCTCTCGCATATGCAACGATTACGGAAGATGTAAATTCCGGATTGGAATCCAGCTTCAGGCTGTATTCGATCACATGACTGTTCTCATCGTTCCAGCCGGTTTTGCCTGTACGGATCACAAATCCACCATGCGGAATTCCACTGTGATCACGTTTCAGTTCTTCTTCAGAAATAAAATGTACTGTTGTATCATATTCATCAAAATAATTCGGCATTGTCTTGATCTCATTTTCAATGCGTGCAAGATCAGCACCTTCCTCAGCTACTACGAAGCATTCTCTTGTATGCTTCTGTCTTGTAGTCAGTTCCGGATTTTCTCCGTTTCTGACTGCTTCCAGTGCAGCTTCTACAGGAATTGTGTACTGTTTTCCATCTTTTACTCCATCAATTCTACGGATTGCATCGGAATGTCCCTGGCTTACACCCTTGCCCCAGAATGTATAATCCTTTCCATTTGTAAGGATTGCGTTTGCATACATTCTGTTCAGGGAGAACATTCCCGGATCCCAGCCAACAGAAATGATTCCTACATGATTGCTTTCAGATGCTGCTTTGTCAACATTTGCGAAATGTTCCGGTACTCTGGCATGTGTATCAAAACTGTCTACCACATTGAACCACTGTGCATATTTCGGTGTCTGAACCGGCAGATCTGTTGCACTTCCACCGCAGAGAATCATAACATCAATTTTATCTTTCATCTTTTCTGCTTCATCTACATGGTAAACAGATGCTGAATCTGTAAGAATTTTTACAGTTGCAGGATCACGACGTGTAAATACTGCAACCAGTTCCATGTCCGGATTATGTTTAATTGCGCATTCTACGCCTCTTCCAAGATTACCATATCCTAAAATACCAATACGAATACTCATTGTGATTTCCTCCTGTTATTTCACTTCGGTAGTTACTGTTCTGTTCACAGCAGCTTCCCATATGCTGTTCTTTGTCGCTACATCGCTTTAGCATGACAGCACACCCATTATCATAATATCCCAATCGACAATTGTCAATTTTTTTATAAAAAACCTTCTAAAATATTTTATTGATATTCCAGAAGGTCTGTTATTTCTTTTCATTATTGACGATTCTTCTCAGCAGCAGAACATTCCACCACCCGGGCAGCAAAGATTACATGCCAGATTGGCCAGACAAAGCTTCATACAATAATCGCTTCCGTCACTTGGCATTCCTCCAAATGGATTCTGCTGTTCCTGATACCAGGTTCCTCCGCCTTCCAGTCTCTGCAGCAACATCTGATACTGCATATTATCCGGTTCCATATTTACTGCACTTCGTGCATCATTTAATGCATTTACATTATTTCCCAGTCCCATGTTCGCCATCGCGGACAAATAATACCACTGGCCGTTTCTCTGCTGAAGTGATGAGAGTACATTCATTGCCTCTTTGTAATGTCGGCTGTTGATATAATTTGCCGCTGCCTGTCGGCGCACTGCCTCTTCATCCTGATACGTATTCTGGCCCTGTGTACCAAAGCCTCCAAAACCACCATATGAATTATAGTTTCCTGAAGAACCATATTCCCGTTCTTTCATGATCTGTTCATATGCCTGCTGGACTTCTTTAAATTTTTCTTCTGCCTGTGCTTTGTTCGGATTGTTGATATTGGCATCCGGATGATATTTACGGCTCAGCTTACGATATGCCTTCTTTATTTCATCATCAGATGCATCTCTCGAAACACCCAGCACACTGTATGGATCAAACATCTTCTTTCTCCCGCTCTTCCCTGCGCTTTCGCGATATACTCTCAAATCTGCACCATACTCCGGAATATAAAATATTCCGCAGGATGTCTGCATATTTTATAATAGGAAGTTTTTCAAATTCCCGACAGGTTTCTGCCATCATTAGCAGCAACATATTTTTTATCCTGTCATCAAACCCTTTTATTATATAATCTTTTGCAAAAGGGTTGTAATTTCCTTTTTTTACATCATCTTCCACATCATCGTAGGCATCCATCAGGTAAATAAACTTACCCAAATAAAATCCCATGCGGTGAAGTGTTGGTTCCCAGACATCTTCTCTGTATGCAAAGATTTCTGCCATGATTCTTCCAAAACAGCCCGAAACACGATCGATATCTGTCTCTCCCTCCTGTTCCATCTCTGAAAGTTCATTCAAACAGGAAATGATCACATCGATTTTTTTCTTCCATTGCTGTTCGCTTTTTTTCTCTTTACTCTCCAGAAGCTTCCCATATGCAAGACTTAAGATTTTTTTCTCGTCATTCCAGTCATCCTTACACTTATAGTAAGTCAGAAAGATATTCATATCGGCTCCGTATTCTGTTATGGCATTTTTCCGTACCGTCTGTTTACGTACCGGATGTACAATGCATCTGGTCGTACCTTTTCTGGTCGGCGGCTCATACAACGCACTGAGCAGAAGAATCACAAATGTCATATCATAGCTCAGTGTGATCTGCCCGCTTATCCCGTAACGCTCTCTCAGCTCCCTGCACAGTCCGCAGTAAAAAGAACGGTACATATCAAAATCTTTAAATTTAATTTCCGGCTTATTCAGCACCACATATCCAAACATACAGATACCTCTCTGTCAGTTTATCAGCTTCTTTTGACAAATTTCGTATGACATTTCGGACATTTGATTTCAATCTTGCCTTTGCCTTTTGGAATACGGATCTTCTGACCGCATCCCGGACATGAATAAATATGATGTGTCTTTCTCTGATTCATCATACTCTTTTCCCGGTTAAATCTCTGTCTGAATTTTGCTGTTGCTGCAAGATATTTTTCATTCTCTGCATATCGCTTCTGAATGTCTCTGGACAGCATTCGATAATATGTATATAGAAGCACCAGAAGCCCTATTGTGTCAAATAACGCACCAATTCTGTTTCCACCCGGGAAAAAGATAGAAATAATGATTGCTACAAGTGCAACTCCCATTGTGAAACGTGCAAATGCGTCCACTCCATAACGTCCCTGCATAAATTTATTAAATTTGTCTCTCATTTAAGTCCTTCTTTCTGTCTGCTCACCCGACTATTTCTCATCACATACCTGGAAGATGTAGAATTTCAGATAATAAGATTCATCAGATGCCCAGAGAATCGGGTGATCCGGTGCCTGTGTTCTGTATTCCACCTGGCGCAGTCTCTTATGTGCGCTTCTGGCAGCCTGACCGATTGTTTTGGTAAACAATTCATATTCCATAAAATGGGAACAGGAACAGGTCGCAAGGAATCCTCCGTCCTTTACCAGTTTCAGTCCGCGAAGATTGATTTCCCGGTATCCCTTGACTGCATTTTTGACAGAACTGCGTGATTTGGTAAATGCCGGTGGATCCAGAATCACTACGTCATATTTTTCTCCCTCTTCTTCCAGTTTCGGGAGCAGTTCAAATACATCTTCGCAAATAAATTTTACTTTGTCATCCAGCCCGTTTAATTTTGCATTTTCTGTTGCCTGATTCACGGCAAGCTGCGATGCATCCACACCTGTAACTTCTTTCGCTCCGGCTATTCCCGCATTCAGGGCAAAAGAACCTGTATGTGTGAAACAGTCCAGCACTCTTGCATCTTTGCAGAGTTTCCGGATTGCAAGACGATTGTATTTCTGATCAAGGAAAAATCCTGTTTTCTGTCCGTCTTTGACATCTACCTGATATTTTACACCATTTTCCACAATTTCAACCAGTGTAGGAAATTCCGGTCCGATAAAGCCTTTATACAGTTCCATTCCTTCCTGTTTGCGGACCTTTGCATCACTTCTTTCATAAATACCGCGAATCCGGATTCCGTCTTCTGCCAGAACTTTTTTGAGCAGTTCCAGAATCGTATTCTTCAGACGGTCAATTCCCAGTGCCAGTGACTGTACGACCAGAACATCTTCAAATTTGTCTACAACAAGTCCCGGCAAAAAATCTGCCTCTCCGAAGATCAGGCGGCAGCTGGATGTATCTGTTACTTTTTTTCTGTACTCCCATGCATCGCGCACTCGTTTCTCAAGAAATTCTTCATCAATTTTCTGATTTTCATCTCTCGTCAGCAATCTGACTGTAATCTTAGAATTCGTATTGATAAATCCTTTTCCCAGCGGATATCCGTCAAAGTCATGAATCAATACAATATCTCCATTTACAAAACTGCCCATGATCGTTGCAATTTCATTATCAAATATCCACATTCCGCCTGATTTCAGAAGACGGCCCTCTCCCTTTTTCAGTGTAACCACTGCAAGACTCATAGTTTTTCTCCTTTCGGATCCTTCTCTTTTGGTTTTCAAAGTTATATCTGAGATAAAAAACTCTTTTTATTTTAGCACAGAAAGATATGGATTTCCAGCTTTTCACAATCTCTTCACAGCACAGTTTCCTCTAAAGGAACAAAAAGGATGCCTCCCCAAAGGAGACATCCTCATCTTGCATCGCTGTTTTTTATCTTTAGTAAGTTTCTTCTGTAGTTCCATCTTCAGAATATGCTTCTGTATTTTCGTCAGTTCCGGCTTCTGCGGTATCTGTGGAAGAATCTTCAGATGTAGTTTCTCCATAAAGGTTTGCAAAGAACTTCATTGTATCATCATACAGTTTCTGTCTTACTTCAGCATCTACATTTACAAGCAGATCATCATCTGCAATTTCTGTATCAATACTGAAGACTGTCTTCATCTCTTTATCCAGTACGTTCAGCTCAGCTGAGAAGTATTTGTCTGTGTCTGCCGGTACATAAGAAGCCCCTGCATCATTTAATACTTTGATATAGGTTTCCAGAACTTTTTTGCTGAGTTTGGAAGCCACATCCTGATCAAGTGTTACCGGAAGTTCTGTCACATTCGATACAACGCTCTGAAGTACAGCAAGATCTCCCTCATATTCTCCCTTACAGAACTGCTGTGCCTGCTCAAATTTTGCTTTGCCTTCTTCTGTCAGTGTTTCTGTATTCAGAGTATCTTCTGTAGAAGCATCTGTGTTTTCGTCTGTTCCTTCTGTGGAACCATCTGCATTTTCTGTTGTTCCATCTGCAGAAGTATCTGTATTTTCAGTGCTTCCATCCTCTGTTGCTGCTGGGATTTCTTCACTGCTGCTGTTATCTGTACTGCTGTCTGTGCTTTCCTGAGGTGTGTCTTCTGTAGTTCCATCTGAACTTCCATCTGTATTTACGGTTCCGTCTTCTGTCGCATCCGGAATTCCTGTGGAACTGTCACTGCTCTCACCTGCATTGTTTGTATCTGCACCTGTCTGCTCTGCAAGTCCCGGATCCTCTGTAGATGTCTCTTTGACATTTCCGCCAAGCGCACCACTGTCTACATTCGTTGTAATATCTTCACCGGTACCTTCATCAGCAACGTCGCTCTCGATCGGAGTTGGTGTAGGCTGCCCTTCTGCTTCTGCTTTGCTCTGTTCCAGATTCTGCTGAATATTTGCAAGAGTCTTTTTCATTTCCTGAATATCATAATTCTGCTGTGCGATCTGCTGAAGCAGTGATACGATCGTGTCGATTTCATCCTGACTTAAGCTTACGCCATTCTGCTCAGCGATATTATATACAATATTGTAGATTTCATCTGCATTCTGAATATTGTCACCAATGATCTGCATCTTTGCCTGGTTGATGATATTGGTTGCATTATCCTGTCCAACCTGCTGAGCCACATCACCTGTAACTACAACTTCTTTGGCTGCAAGGTCTTTCTTGGTAGAATCCAGTTCCTGTCCACTTGCAGACTCGTATGCTTTCATGACACCGGTAAGTGCACCAGTACCGGATACTTCATACGGGCATGCGGCAACAACTTCACAGTTCGTTACTCCTGCTGTAGAAAGTGCTGTTGCGATCATATTACATGTTACATAATTCAGATTGGCTGTACGCACCTTGATGCCGCCGGACTGTGTAGGTTTTACATAGGCACAGCTCAGTGTTCTCGTTCCAATCTGTTCACTTGGGATATATTTGCCAAGCAGATCATGCTCATCCTGGTTGGTAACACTGATAACCTGCACCTGGCTCGCATCTGCCTTGAAATAATTCATCATTGTATTTTTCTGTTCGTCAGTAAGATCCGCTCCAAGTGTAACTACCTTTGACGCATCTGCCATTGCAGGAATCGGTGTGCTGACTGCCAGACACATACTGCAGAGCATTGCAACGATAACACTTCTTTTCTTCATATCTTCATCCTCCATTGTTCACGCCGACAGAAAATCCGAGTATCTTCCGACCGGCAATTACATCTTCTTTTTAATATCCAGTATTATAACACACATTCTGCCATAATTGTATTTTTTATTTTCTGATACCAGACAGAATCATGGGCATGCACAGCACGAAACAATTTTCAGATATCATATTACTTCCATAAATACCTGGATCGTACCGCCACATACGAGTCCTTCCTCTTCTGCCTGTGAAGCAGTCATATCTACTGTAAAGATCTGCCCCTGTGCCCTCTCTTCATGAAGCATTCGCAAACAGAGATGCTGTACTTCACTTTCCATGCATCCGCCTCCGATCGTTCCTATGATTCTTCCATCTTCAAGGACCAGCATCTTTGTTCCAATGCCTCTGGGTGCTGAACCTCTTCTTGCAACGATCGTCGCAAGTGCCTTCTTTGTGTCCGGCTCCTTCTCACCAGTCAGATAGTCCAACAGTTCTGCGTCATAACCACTCGTCTTACGCACACTGTTTTTCTCTTTGATCAGTTCTGAAACAATGGAGACTGCAATTTCCTCCGGTGTTTCTGCATGGATATCAAGTCCTACCGGTGTATGTATCTCATCCAGAACCTTTCTGTCAAAACCATCTTCCTCCATCTGTTTTTTCAGAAGAGCCGATCTTCCTCTGCTTGCCATCATTCCGACATAAGCATAGGGTTTCTTCAAAATTGCCTCCAGACATACCCGATCATAACGATGCCCTCTGGTCACTACCAGAAAATACGTATCTTCACTTCCCGGAATCTGCTTCAGTACATTTTCAAAACTGTCACAGATCACCTGATCCGCTCCTGCGCGTAGTGCTTCTCCTGCAAAACTCACACGGTCCTCCAGAACAGTCACCGTAAATCCAACTTTTCCTGCCAGAAGGATCACCTGCTGTGCCACATGTCCCGCTCCACAGATCACCAGATGTGCCGGCTGTTTCAGTGATTCCACAAATAATCTTCTCCCATCTGCTTCTGCAATACCACTCTCCCCCGGCTGCACCAGTTCCCGCAGCCGTTCTGTCTCTATGTCTCCGCTGCCGCATTGTGCTTTCACTTCTCCGTCCGCCAGGAAATATCTGCTTCCAGTCCCATTTCCCTGTACCACAGTCACCAGAAAATTATCTCTTCCCTTCTGTCCGTCTTTCAGTACATTATATAATTCAAAAAGCTTCATCTTATCCCTCCTGCGGATCTTCGGCTGTTTTATCTGCTCCAAAGTATAGCATGTCACAGGACAGTTGTATAGCAATTCTCTGTAAATAAAAGAAGACATACCGATGTTTCCACATATGGACTACATCTGTACGTCTTACTTTTACAAAACGTTTATCTTCGGCATATTTATCTTTTATAATGCCTTGTAATACAGCGCAACAATATCCTGTTTTCGCGAAGAACGTGGGTTTACAGCAATATTTCCACTCTTCATGGCATCATCTGCCATCGCATCGATTTTACTTTCAATCTCATCCTCTGATACTTCTTTTCCTTTGGCCGCCTGGCGGATAGCTGTTGTCAGATCTGCCGGAATTCCGATATCTTCATTCAGTTCACGTATTGCGTCAACCAGCATCAATGGCTCGAACTCATCTTCAAATGCCGGAATCGGACTGATGTAATTATAGATTGTCAGATATCTTCCATGGTCTGCCAGGGCATTATATTCAGCAATCACCGGGAGCAGCACTGCATTTGCTACTCCATGTGCTACATCAAAAAATGCACTCACCGGATGACTCATCGCATGCACATTTCCAAGTCTTGCAAAAGAAAAGGCAATTCCTGCAAAAAGTGACCCTGTCAGCATGGCCTCTGCTGCTTCCAGATCTGTACGTCTTGCAACAAATCTGCGAATATTTTTTCCAATCAGTTCCATGGCTTTTTCTGCCATGGCATCGGAGAATGGTGATGCAGCGGTAGAAACATATGCCTCTTCCGCATGGATAAATGCATCAATTCCACATGCCGCTGCCACAGAAGCCGGTGCAGATGTCAGAAGCTCCGGATCAAGGATTGCATATGATGGAAGAAGTTCATAACTGAATACTGTCAGCTTATAATCCCTGCTATGATCCGTAATAACAGAAAATGCAGTCACCTCTGATCCGGTACCTGCGGTAGTCGGAATCGCGATCAGCGGAATGATCTTGCCCGGTACTTTATGTGCCCCTTCATACTCTGTGATGCTGCCGCCAAATTTTGCTGTCACACCAACTGCTTTGGCAACATCCATCGGAGATCCTCCACCAAGTGCCACGATAAAATCTGCTCCGGCTTCTTTAAATGCCTCTGTAGCCTTTTCAACAGTCGTCACGGACGGGTTGGCCTCTACATCCGTAAAGATATCCACTTTCATACCAGCTTCTTTCAGATAATCAGCCGCTTTGTCCACAATTCCCATTTTTCGCAGTGTAGGGCCGGAAATCAGCATGGCATGGGAACCACCCAGTTTTTTTGCACATTCCGGAAGTTTTGCCATCGTTCCTGCACCTACCATAATATTCTGTGGAATAAAAAATTCAAATGCTTCCATAACTAATCAGCCTCTTTTCTTCTATATAACTATATCATATCATTCAAAACTCCATATTTCCGATCTTATGCCGTCATTCTGGAAAGTACACGGTCAATTGCCGCATCAATAACTAGATCCAGTTCTTTATCATCAGCCTCCGGCATAAGAGATGCTGCATCTTCATCCGAAATGATCTCAATAAGGCTGCCGAATTTTTCTTTGTATTTCACTTTGCAGACTGCATAAAATACAACGCCAAGGAGACTCCATGCACCTACCATCATCCATTCCTGCATGATCAGTGTTCCGCCGGAACCCGGGATACAATACACCAGAACCATACAGCCGGAAAGGATCACTGCCATTGTACCTACAAATTTGTAAGCCGGTACACGATAAGGTCTTGGCATATCCGGTTCCTTTTTGCGAAGAATCAGGAAAGAGAGTGAAACCATACAATATGCAAGACAGCAGCCAAAGTTACCTGCATCGCAGATCCATACCATCATGACACGTCCTGCGAAAGGAGCGATCATCGTAAGGATACCTATCAGGATCAGTGCATTGACCGGTGTTTTGTGCTTTGGATGGAGTTTTGCAAATACTTTCGGAACCATGTAAGATTCTGCCATAGAATACAATGCACGGGAACCACCGATCATAAAGGAGTTCCAGGATGTAACAATACCGCACATACCACCTACGATGATAACTTTTGCCATCACCGAGGTTCCAAAGGCTTTTGCCATCGCATCTGCAGTTACCAGTCCTGTTGTACTCTGCGAAAGTGCAATCTCTTCCGGATTCAGAACATAACCAACTGCAAGGATTACAAAAGAATAAAATACAACTGCAAGTACAACTGACAGAATCATCATTTTACCAATCTTTTTGAGTGGTACATTGATTTCCTCTGCTGCCTGCGGGATAACGTCAAAACCAATAAAGAAAAATGGTGTGATAACTGCGACTTTCAGTACATTTTTTGCCATGGTTCCAGTTGTCTCACCCATAAACATCTGTCCCTGAAGATTATCCACATTACCATTTATAACAGAAGCTACGATCAGAAGAATTCCTGCACCACCGATTATACATGTAAGAACTGTCTGAAGAACAGCAGCTGTTTTTGCTCCCATAATGTTGATCATCATGATTAAGAAGGCAACAAGAATTGCAACGATCAGCCAGGAAGCATAGATATCAAATCCGGCAACTGTATAAAGATAGCCTTTCAGAAATCCCGGCCACAGATAGGTGATGATCGTTGGAAACGCACAGGCTTCAAAACAGGTAACTCCTACATATCCAAGAATGATCGCCCAGGTACAGATAAAGGAACCGGTAGGTCCCATTGCCTTATAGCTGAATACGTGCTCACCACCACACTGTGGCATGGCTGCGGTAAGTTCTGCATAGGTAAGACCAACAAAGAAGATCATGACACCACCGATTGCAAAGGCAAGTGCTGCTCCGACAACACCACCGGCATCGATCCATGTTCCGGAAGATACAACCCAGCCCCAGCCGATCATTGCGCCAAAAGCGATTACAAGAATGTCCCATGCACTGAATACTTTATCAAATTCTGATTTTTTCTGTCCCATAGTCTTATTCCTCCTCGCTTCCAAATTTTCTTCTGATCAGTTCTTCCAGGTATTTTGCAGTTCCTTCTATTCCAAGATATGAGCTGTTCATAAGAATATCCCGGTTATGACGGTCGCCTCGGTTGCTGCCTGTCAGCGCCAGATGACGTTTATGGTATCTTTTATCTTTTTCCAGTAATAAGATCTTTGCATCTTTTTCAGAAAGGTTGTGACTCTCCATAATATTATGGATACGTACCTCATCCGGAGCATAAATAAATGCTCTTAAAAGATCAATATCTTTTGTATCCTTCAGGATATAATCTGCGGAACGGCCAATGATCACGCAGGATTC
>ENA-OURU01002336-OURU01002336.1-human-gut-metagenome-genome-assembly--contig:-NODE-2336-length-19020-cov-3.011073_pt1 | contig 19020 bp, 16 predicted proteins | sample MGYA00242137_ERZ509064 | MGnify/ENA primary metagenome ERZ509064 (study PRJEB26280, sample SAMEA2338777) | human gut metagenome | biome: human gut; feature: human-associated habitat; material: faeces...
ACGGCTACTTTACCCTCATCGGCTGCTACCTGCTGATGATGTTCTACACCACCGTGGCCGGCTGGATGATGCATTACTTCTACATGACGGCTGCGGGCAAGCTCTCCGGCCTGACCGCGGATGAAGTGGCAAGTGCCTTTACCGAGATGCTGGCAAGCCCCGGCATCATGGCGTTCTGGATGGTCGTGGTGGTTGTGTTCGGCATCTTTGTCTGTGCCCGTGGCCTGCAGAACGGCTTGGAGCGTGTGACCAAAGTCATGATGATCGCTCTGCTGGTCATCATGGTCATCCTGGCCGTCAACAGCCTGTTCATGCCGGGGGCAGCTGAGGGCCTCAAGTTCTATCTGGTGCCGGACTTTGCCCGCATGAAAGAGGTGGGCGTCGTCAACACGCTGGTGGGTGCTATGAACCAGGCATTCTTCACCCTGAGCCTGGGCGTGGGTGCCATGGCCATCTTTGGCAGCTACATTGGCAAAGAGCACGCGCTGCTGGGCGAGTCCGTCCGTGTGGTGGTGCTGGATACATTCGTAGCCATTACGGCCGGCCTCATCATTTTCCCGGCCTGCTTTACTTATGGCGTGGACCAGACCTCCGGCCCCAGCCTCATTTTTATCACCCTGCCCAACATTTTTGCCAACATGGCCATGGGCCGGCTGTGGGGCAGCCTGTTCTTCCTGTTCATGGCGTTTGCCGCTCTCTCCACGGTGCTGGCCGTGTTTGAGAACATCATCTGCTGCGATATGGAGCTGATGCACTGGGACCGCAAAAAGTCCAGCTGGGTCAACCTGTTCCTCATCATTGCCCTCTCATTGCCCTGCGTGCTGGGCTACAACCTCTGGGCCTGGGATGGCTTTGCCATCTTCGGCGGCGCCGTGCTGGATCTGGAGGATTTCCTCGTCAGCAACCTGTTCCTGCCGCTGGGTTCGCTGGTCTACCTGCTGTTCTGCACCTCCCGCTATGGCTGGGGCTGGGAGAACTACAAAAAAGAGGTCAACACCGGCGATGGCCTCAAAGTGCACGACTGGATGCGCGGCTACCTGACCTACGGTTTGCCGGTCATCGTTCTGTTCATCTTTGCATTTGGCCTGTACGATAAATTCCTGGCGTAACCCGGCAGCCGGGGCCGCTGTAAATGACCACTGACCCCTAAGAGGCGGCCCTCCTTCCCGGAGGACTGCCTCTTTTTGCTTCCACAGGAGGAAAATGACCATGTATATTCTGATATGTGATGACGAGCCCGCGGTGGCCCGGCAGGTGGAACAACTTGCCCGGCAGCACCTGGAACAGCGGGGCATCCCGGTGCAGTGCGCCGTCTGCACCCGGGGCGAGGAGGTGCTGGCCCGGACGGACCTGGCCCAGTACCAGCTGGCCCTGCTGGACGTGGACCTGGAGACCATGACCGGCATTGCACTGGGGCGGCGGCTCAAGCAGCAGAACCCGGAGCTGGTGCTGGTGTACATTTCAGCCTATCTGGAGTTTGCTCCTGAGGGCTACACGGTCCGCGCGTTCCGGTATCTCCTCAAGCGGGATATGGAGCGGATGCTGCCCAGCTGTCTGGATGCCGTGCTTGCCGAGCACAGCCGGGAGTGCCGGACGCTGCCCATCCGGCAGGGGCGGCGCGAGACAGAGGTACCGCTGGATCAGATCTATTATCTGGAGAGCGACCTGCGCAAGATCAATGTCTATGGTGAGACGCTCCACAAGCCGCTCTGCTCCTACTACGGCAAACTGACGGACCTGCCCGCCTCCCTGCAGGAAGACGGTTTTTTGCGGGTCGGGCGCAGCTTTGTGGTCAACATGCGGTATATCCGGCAGATCAGCAATTATAAAGTGATGCTCCAGAACGGCGTGGAACTGGGCGTCAGCCGGAACGGCTATGCAGCCATCCGGGGCGCTTATCTGGAGTGGAAAGGGCAGTTTGGCGATGAGCTATGAGTTGAAGATGAAGCTGCTGATGCACCTGGTCTGCATCGTGCAGTGGGGCGTGTTTGCCCTCATCCACTGGGAGATGCTGGGCAAAGGCAAGTGGAAACATCCCTTTGCCTGTACGGCGCTGGCAATGTGCGGGATGCTGGTAATTTCGCTCTGGATCGATTTCGGCTTTTTCAATGCCGCTTCCATTGCGTTCAACGTGCTGTACCTGCTGGTGACATCGGCGTTTTTTGGCGGGACCATCCGCCAGAAGCTGATGTCCTGCATGGCCAACGGCGTGGTCTGCCTGCTGACGGAAAATACAGTCATATATCTCTATACCTATCTAGAAGCGGTTCCGCCTGCGCAGGTGATCCGGCAGCCGCTGGGCGTTCTGCTCATGGCAGCGGCGATGCTCATCGTGGGTGGCATCACGGCTCAGATGGCAAAGCACTGGGGCCAGAAGCAGGCGCTGGAACCGCTGCAGCTGGTGGTTGCCATGTTCTTCCCGGGGGTGGTCGTGGTGCTCAATATGCTGCTGATGGTCTCGGGCGGCCGGTTCGATGCCACCCAGTTCAGCGTGCTGTTTACGGTGGGGCTCACGGTGGCGGTGTTGGTGCACCTGCTCTTTGTCCAGATGCTCAACGAGCAGGTGGTGCAGAAAAAGGATTCTCAGTACCGTGCCACATTGGAGCAGGAGCGGGCGGAAGCCCTGATGGAATCCTACACCACCCAGCGCCGCCTGACCCATGAGTTTGCCAACCATCTCGAAGCACTGAGCCTGATGCTCCAGCAGAACGATGTGGCCGGGGCCCGCGGCTACCTGACCTCCATCAGCAAGACCATCCAGATGAACAGTGCCATCCTCAATACCCACAACCCCCTGCTGGATGCTCTGCTCAGCAAAAAGTACGAGGAAGCAGCCCGGAAAGGGGTCATGATGTACTTTGACCTCTCAGACCTGAAAGACATCCCGCTGGATCGGACGCATCTGGTCATCGTGGTGTCCAACCTGCTCAACAATGCCATTGAGGCGGCGGCACAGGCGGCCCCGCCCGAGGTGCATGTCCGGATGAAAAAGACGGAGGGAGAGCTGGTGATCTCGGTGCGCAACCGGGTCAGACAGAATGTGGAGATCCCGGAGGGGCAGCTGCCCCGTTCCACCAAGCGTGAACCTGGCCACGGCATGGGGCTGGCCAATGTCTGTGCGGTGCTGGAGGCGCACAACGCCGAGTACACCCTCAGCTGCCGGGACAACTGGTTCCGCTTTACCTGTGCGTTCCCGACCAACGGAATATGACATCCTGAGATGCAGAATATGACAACTCCCGTGCAATGGCGGCACAAATCTGATATGATAAAGGCAGTAAAGGCGACCTGAGCGGGAATGGCGCTTTGATTGCGGCCGGATTTTTCCGGGGCGTCTGCTGATGCATAAGGCCCTGCGATGCGTGTGTGCAGGGCCTCTGGCCTTTGCTTTCCGAAAGTCTGACGAGGCTCTTGGCGGCAGTCTGGGGATTGCTGTACATAGAGAACTTGACCGCTGTGTGGCTTGCGGCGGGCGGCACCGTGTGTGGGAACGGGGTGCTGCCCGGCGGGGCTATGTGGTTTTGCAGGTCAAGAGCTTCGCCGGGCTTTTTCTTTTTTACCATTTTGTCATATTTCACGGTTTGTTTCTTGTTTTTTCACCGGGTGCATGGTAAAATTAAGATATTCTTGGACAAGAAAATTTACAAAACTTTAAATTTTACGGTTAAAATACCCGGAAAGAAAGTGGGCGGAGCGGATGCGAAACAAACGGGCCGGAAAGGCTGTGGCAGCGTTGGCCATGGGAATTGTGGTGGCCGCGGGTCTGGTGGCTGTGGGCGCAAAGGAATCCGGCCCCAGCCTGACGTATCATGAGCTGCTGGTGCTGGCCGGGGATAAGACTCAGGCGGCCTCCGCGGAGCAAGATCTGGAAGCAGCGTCTGGCCTGCCGGAAGCCATCGGGGAAGAAGCGGCCGCTGTCAGCAAGTTAAAAGAAGAGCTGGAAGAGATCAACGCGGAAAACAGCGCTTCCAGTGAGGCCGTGCCGGAAGAGATGCCGGAGTCCGAGGCGGCTGCCGCGGAAGAAAGTGCCTCGGCGGAGAGCACCGCCCCGGAGGTTTCCTCGGCCTCGGAAGCCGCCGTGTCTTCCGTGCCATCCAGTGCGGCGGAATCCCATGCCGTGTCCGAAGCCGCCAGTGCCCCGTCCAGTACAGCGGCCAGCAGCGCCCCCACTGCGGAGGAGCTCTGTGACCGGCAGGTTGCGGAGTATATCCGCCAGATCGAGCAGCTGCAGGCCCGCAGTGAAAAGCGGCTTTACAGTATTATGCTGTCGGCCTATAGCGAGTATATGTCTCACCCGGTGGAGGAACGGAACCTTGTGACGAAAGTGTCTGTGGTCCTCTCCAAGAGCGGGGAGCTAACGGCCGCCCAGAACCAGTGTGACGCGGAGTTTGCGCAGATCATGGCTGCCATGCGGAAGACCCTGCGAGAAAATGGCCGGGATGAGAGCATTGCGGATGAGGCGGAAAAAACCTATAAGCAGAAGAAAAACGCCCTCATCAAAGAACTGACCAGCCAGGCCTACAGCGGCGGCGACGGCAGCGGCCAATCCGGCAAATGGCTGGCCGAGCACGCCGATGGAAACATCGTGGACTGAGATGGAAATAAGAAAAACAGCGCCGCTGCGGCTCTGGGAGAATTTCCTGAGAAATGCAGCGGCGCTGTTTTGCAGATGAAACACTTTCGTGTCCTGAACTTCACGGAAATCAATTTACAAACCTGAAGAGATAGATTATAATAAAATCGCTGTGTTTCGATATAACACAACCAAAGGAGGAAAACTTGGTGCTGGTTACTCTGATTGAGAGCGTTTACAATTTTTTGTGGGGAGATCTGCTCACTCTGCCGCTGGGCGGGGTGACGCTCAACCTCTCCCTTATGGTCATCCTGCTGTTTACGGCGGGCATCTATTTCACACTGCGTACCCGGCTGCTTCCGATGCGGCTGTTCCGGGATATGCTGGACGCTGTCTGCGAGAAAAAGCAGGGGAAGCAGGGCGGCCTTTCGTCGCTCCAGACGCTGGTGGTCTCCACCGCTACCCGGGTGGGTATGGGCAACCTCGTTGGCGTGGTGGCGGCGGTTTCCGTGGGTGGTGCAGGGGCCGTGTTCTGGATGTGGGTCACGGCGCTGCTGGGGGCGTCCACTTCCTTTGTGGAGTCCACACTGGCGCAGAAATATAAGGAGCCTGATCCGCTTTATGGCGGCTGGCGCGGCGGCCCGGCATTTTATCTGCACAAGCTGGCAGAACGCAAGCGGGGGAAGCTGCTCAAAAAATCTGTTGTGGCATCGTTGTTTGCGGTGTCCGGACTCATCTGCTGGTGCGGCATCAGCCAGGTTATCAGCAACTCGGTGAGCGAGGCGTTTTCCAATGCGTTTTCCATTCCGCCGCTGGTGACGACCCTTGCGCTTACCGCGCTGGCGGCAGTCATCGTCCTGCGGAAAGATGCAACGGTCAAGAGCCTGGATGTGATTGTCCCCATCATGGCGGGCTGCTATTTCCTCATGACGCTCTATGTTGTTTTCACCAATCTGTCGCAGCTGCCCGGCGTGCTTGCCCGTATTTTCTCGGAGGCATTTGGCCTGCGGCAGGCGGCCGCTGGCGGCTTTGGAGCCGTGGTTATGAATGGCGTCAAGCGAGGCCTTTTTTCCAATGAAGCAGGTTCCGGTTCTGCTCCCTGCGCGGCGGCGGCTGCCGAGTGTGACGACCCGGTCAAGATGGGATTGGTGCAGGCGCTTGGCGTTCTGATTGACACCATCGTGATCTGCAGCTGTACCGCTTTTGTAATGTTGCTGGCGCCGGAAAGCGTGACCGCTGGGCTGCAGGGCATGAATCTGTTACAGGCAGCGATGCAGTACCATCTGGGCGGCTTCGGAGTGGTGTTCATTGCCGTCACGCTGGCACTGTTCAGCTTCTCAACGTTTATCGGGATTTTGTTCTATGCACGATGCAACGTGGCTTATCTCTTTGGCGACCATTGGGGCTGGCAGACCGCCTATAAGCTGCTGGCACTGGCGATGATGCTGGTGGGCGGTGTGGCGGCCTATACGGTCGTATGGGATTTGGGCGATGTGGGCATCGGCCTGATGACCATTTTCAATATGATCGCTCTTTACCCCCTGTCCGGCGAAGCTTTGACCGCTCTGCAGGAATATGAGAAGAAAAAGCACCTGAAATAAAGATCACGGAAATAGAAGAAATAAAGACACCGCGCCCTGCTTGTAAGATGCAAGCCAGGGCGCGGTGCCTTTTTTGCTGGAGGAAAATGAGAGATAGAGGGGCATTCGATCGGCTTAATTGCTGAAAAGTATAAGTTTGTCAGAAGAAAAGCACAGGAACTTATGGAATGAGAAACCGCTGATGGTTCAGAACGGATAAGAAATCAGACAATTTGTAAAGAAAGCTCAAGCTGATGCGATGTTTTTTCAGATAGTAATATAATGAGGACAAGGCGAAAACTATTGATTGTTGACGAGACACGTGATAAAATGATATGAGACTTAAAATGTGAAATAATGTCATTTGATAAAATATATTTATTACTGACAGGATAAAGCGGCATATTAAATCAATTGAACGATACGTATGAATATTGAATACAAATTTCGTCAACAAATATTGTCAGATTTCTGAATTCTGAGACTTAAAATGAAATGACTGCACGGGAGAAAAGGAAAAATGAATGCGGTGAGTTTAGAGAATGAAACAATTTTAGTCACAGGGGAGTGTGAAATAATACGCGGCTGTCATAATAGGGACAAGGGTACGGCAGAGAAGGAAAGGCTCCGCAACCCGAAGTTCATATTTTCTTACCCGAAGAATGAACGAATGATCTTTCTGAGAGGCAGAAATGCCGCACAGAAAGAAATCTCGACCATGAGGGTGGGGTGACAGCCAGCGGACAGGTGTACGAGCCTATCCGCTCTTTGTGTTGGCTGGAATGACCCAAAAATCGAATGTATGGGGATTGGACGTTGTTACAAGTAAAGGAAAGGACTGTTTTCCGAAATATACGAAGCAGTTTCTAAACCATTATTACGGTATGAATGAATTTTTTAGAGGAGAGAGTCAGATGAAGAAAAAAGATGAAATAAAAGTGTGCTTGGCGGGTTCATCTGGCGGTCATTTGACCCACCTTTATATGTTAAAGCCTTTTTGGAAGGACAAAAATCGTTTTTGGGTGACCTTTGACAAAGAAGATGCGAGAAGTCTTTTGGAGGGAGAAAAAGTCTACCCGTGCTACTTTCCGACAAACCGTAGCATCAAGGCGCTCATTAAGAATACTAAAATCGCGTGGGACGTGCTGCATAAGGAAAAGCCGGATTTAATCATTTCCTGCGGTGCAGCAGTTGCGGTTCCGTTCTTTTACATTGGAAAGATGATGGGCGCAAAGCTGGTTTATATTGAGGTCTTTGATCGGATTGATAAGCCGACAATGACGGGAAAGATGGTTTATCCCATTGTAGACAAGTTTGTTGTGCAGTGGGAAGAGCAGAAAAAGGTCTATCCGAAAGCGGTCAATCTCGGCAGCATTTTCTAAGTAGGAGTAAGAGTAGGGGTACGAAGTAATGATTTTTGTGACGGTAGGAACACATGAACAGCCATTTAATCGACTGATTCAAAAAGTAGATGAACTGAAACGCGATGGCGTTATCAAAGATGATGTGATTATCCAGACTGGATTTAGTACATATAAGCCGAAATACTGCCAGTGGAGCAAACTGATTTCATATCAGCAGATGGTTAAAAATGTGGCTGATGCCCGAATTGTGATTACCCACGGTGGACCTGCAAGTTTTATCATGCCGCTGCAGATTGGTAAAACTCCTATTGTTGTGCCACGTCAGCACCAGTATAACGAGCATGTAAATGACCATCAGGTCGAGTTTGCAAGAAATGTGGCACAGAGAATGGGAACGATTATTCCGGTGGAAGACATCAATACGCTGGGAGATGTTATCGTGAATTATGACCAAATTGTTGCTGGTATGGGACATGGTATGAGCAGCAATAATGCATCTTTTTGCGCACAATTTGAAAAAATCGTGGATGGAATTATAAGATGATACAAAAGATTGTTGAAAAAGCAGATGCACATCATTCTGTTGATGCGGACAGAATTTTAAACGAAATCAAAAACTATGATATTGTCTCCTTTGATATTTTTGACACTCTGCTAAAGAGGAATGTGAAAGAGCCGACAGATGTTTTTTCCTATATGGAGAAAAAATACCAGATAGATGGATTCTGCGAAAAACGGATTGAAGCCGAGAAGACCGCTCGTAAAAAGAAAAACGGTCCTGAAATATCGTTGGAAGACATTTATACGGAGTTTGGCACTGATTATAGCGATGAGGAATTGGAAACGGAATCGGAACTGCTGATTGCGAACGATGAAGTGTATCCGATTTTCAGAAAGTGCATAGAGTCAAAGACTGTTATTATAGTTTCGGATATGTATCTGCCGGAAAATTTCATCAAAGAAATTTTGAAAAGAGAACAGATTGTCGGATATAAGAAACTATATTTATCATCTGTAATAGGGAAAACGAAAAGCTCTGGGAATCTGTTTGAATATGTACGAAACGATGTTGGACTGAATAAGAAGATAGTCCATATAGGAGATTCTTTTAAGTCAGATTATATCATGGCACGGAAAAGTGGAATAGAGGCAATTCATATTCCGACTCATATAGTGAAGCAAGGTTTTACGCTAAAAGAAAACGGAATAGAAGAAGATATTATAAATTCTTTTTTAAACAATACAAGGCCCACTAGCGAAAATCAATATTATAGGTTCGGCTATGAAAAATTTGGAATATTCTTATGGGGATATTCCAAATGGTTGCATGAATCAGTGACGAAAGCTGGGATTAAAAAGGTCTATTTCTTTTCACGTGATGGGTTAATTATGAAGAAGGCATTTGATCTTCTGTTTCAGGATGTGGATACATACTATCTTGAAGTTTCAAGGAGAAGCTTGAGAGTTCCCATACTATGGATGAATTATGACTTGGCACATGTTCTTAATATGATTTCTCCATCTAAACTTGTTCCCCTTTCCACAATATTCGATGGGGTAGGGTTGGATATTAACAATTACGTAGAACTCATAGAAGAATATGGATTTGATCTGAAAACATCATTTGACAGAAAACAAATTTTAAAAGATCAGAAATTAGCTGCTATGTATGCTCGACTTGGAGCAGACATCGAAAAAGTATCAAAGGCGGAATATGAGCTGTTAGTCGGCTATATAAAGCAAAACAACCTTTCAGGAAAATTTGCAATCGTTGACATTGGCTGGTCTGGCGGAATGCAAAGGTACCTATCAGAAACACTTGATATGTTAAAAATTGACCACTCGATAAAAGGATACTATATCGGTGTAGCAGACTATTACAAAAGAAACATTGAGGTGGTTCCTGATCTTGATTTGAATGGTTATCTGTTTGACTTTTTGCATGATGACCATGCAATAGATAAAAGAAGCGCATTTGTCGGATTGTTTGAAACTCTGTTCCTCGAACAGGGTGGCTCTGTAAAAAATTATTGGAATGACAACGGAGTTATAAAGGCAAACAGATTACCATATGAGTATTTGGAAAATGGAAAACCAACACACGAGTACCAATGCGTAAAAGAAATACAAAGAGGCGCGTTAGATTTTATAAAGAAATTTGGAAATAAGGAAATCGCACTATCTGCGAATATTCTATTTGAGGGATTAAAACAAACAGGATTGGAACCCAAAAAGAAAGACATAGAAATGTTCGCAGACTTCAGATTTTTTGATGAAGGAGAAACGCAGTATTTAGCAAAGCCAAAATCAATGATATATTATCTGACACATGTGAGAGAACTGAAGAATGACTTTTTGCTTAGCCGATGGAAAATTGGTTTTATGAAAAGGTTATTTAAGTTGAAACTCCCATATGAAAACTTATATAAAGCTATGCTAAAGTATAAATAACTGGTTGAGGATTTATGGACACAAGGAAACGTGTATTACAGGCAAATCTAAATAATCAAGGCGGTGCATTTTCGGTTGCCTATGAAGCACAAAAAGAACTGCAAGATGAATATATCTTTGATTATTTCTTCCCGGACGGATTTGTAAAAAATTCAGTATATGAGCATTTGCTTTCGATGGGAAGTAAATGTGTTGGTGAGATCAAAACAGGAAATAGATTTTTAAAACAGGTTACAGTTTATAAGAATTTTTACAAGTATCTTTGCGAGAACGATTATGATATAGTTCATATTCATTCGGATACTGCATGGAAAATAAGTGTTTATTACTTGGCTGCAAAAAAGGCGCATATAAAGAAAATTGTTGTACATTCCCATTCCAGCGGCATAAACGGGCATCATCATAAAATCAATTATCTGATGCATATTCTGGCAAAACCAATTGTGAAATCATCGAAATATAAATGTGCTTGTTCTGATGTGGCTGCACAGTGGATGTTCGATACAACAAAGGGCGTTACGATTATTCGGAATGGCGTTGATATTCCTAAATTCAGCTTTAATGCCACAGAGCGCGAAAAAATCAGAGAATCACTTGGCATTGAGAATAGAATTGTTATCGGAAGCGTGAGCGATTTCTCCTATCAAAAGAATCCGGAATTTATATTTGACTTAATCAAATGCTTCAAGAACAATGACAAATATGTTTTTCTGCTAGTTGGAAATCGTCCGAGTGGCTGCTTATTAAAAGAACTTGTGGATAAAGATAATAGCATAAAGAATGTTCTGTTTGCAGGTGCGGTAACGAACGTGCAGGATTATTTAAGTGCAATGGATGTATTTATTCTGCCATCAAGATTTGAAGGACTTCCTATGTGTGCCTTAGAGGCTCAAGTAAACGGTTTGTATACAATAATATCAGATAAGGTGTCTGATGAAACAAAATGCTCTAAATACTTTGACAGGTTGAGGTTGTATGCGGACGAATGGAAAAGTCAAATTATGAATATTGATTTTTCAAATGATAGAGATAATAGAGCTGCATTCTTGGATTTTGCTAAAGCAAGTTCCGCAAATATGGCAGATGCGTTTAGAAAAATATATAAGTAAGAGAGTTTGTGAGAAGGGTAATTTAAAATGGGACAAAAGCATGCATACTTGATAATGGCACACAATAAGTTTGGGCAGCTGGGTAGACTTTTGAAAGCTTTAGATAATGAAGACAATACACTGTTTGTTCATATTGATAAAAAATGCAAAGCTTTTGATTTGGATATTTTAAACGAATTGAAGGCTCAAGTAGTAAAAAGTAAAATATATATATATATAACGAAATTAGTGTGTATTGGAGTCATTTTAGCCAGGTACAGTGTGAACTGTTCCTTTTAAGAAAAGCTGTAAACAAAGGCGAATTTGCATACTATCATTTATTAAGTGGCATGGATTTTCCAATTAAGAGCCAAGAATATATCCACGAATTTTTTGAAGAAAATGCGGGTAAAGAATTTGTAGATTATCAGAGGGCGTTTTTTGAAAATCACAAGGATATTATCTTGGATAGAGTCAGATATTATCACCCGTTTAGAAAATATTGTAGGTTTTTTAATAATAATATTTTTAATGATTTCTTCCGTGTCCTTGATAAATTGTCTGTGATTTTGCAAAAGATAGCAGGCGTTAATCTTGTGAAGAAAAATCGGTTGGATATTTGCTATGGAGCAAATTGGTTTAGCATAACAGGTGCTTTTGCAAAGTATATTTTGGAAAATGAAACATTCATTTATCAAAACTTTAGGTTTGGCAATTGCCCAGATGAAATCTTTGTTCAAACATTACTTAAGGCATCTTCGTTTCGCGGTAATTTATATAAGGAAACAACAGATAATTTCTATGGAAATATGAGGCTTGTGGATTTCCACAGAGGGAATCCATACACATATCATAGTAGTGATATTGAAGAGATAAAAAAATCTGAATATTTGTTTGTTAGAAAAATTGATGAAGATGTTGATAGACACATAGAAGAATTGATATTAGACATCATCAAATAATTTCAGATAGAATATTTTAAGAGGTTTGGCTATGATTGAAAGCGTAAGCGTAATTGTTCCAATATATAATGTAGAAAAGTATCTTGATCGATGTCTAAGTTCAATCATCAATCAAACATATGAAAATTTGGAAATTATACTTGTCGATGATGGGTCTACAGATAAAAGCGGAGCGATTTGTGATAATTATAAAATAAAGGATTGTAGAATTAAAGTTATCCATAAACAAAATGGAGGCTTAGGCTATGCTAGAAACTCAGGCTTAGATGTAGCTACCGGACAATATGTTACATTCATAGATGGTGATGATTATATTGGTGAAACCCATATAGAGGATATGGTAAAACTAATTAGGAAAACTAAGACAGATACGTGTATAGCAGGACATACGAAAGTTTATACGGATAAAGAAGTAAGACACAAGAATGTGTGCACTGGAAATGTATATATAGGAAATGTAAAAGAAGAAATCTTGCCACGTATGTGTGGAGCAAATAGTCAGGGTAATGATTATATAGAGATGTCTGTTTGCATGGTATTGCTGTCTAATGAAATCATTCAAAAGAATAATTTGAGATTTATGTCCGAAAGAGAATATGTTAGCGAAGACCTTGTATTTGATTTTGATTACTATCCATTGGCACAAGGTGTATGTGTTTCTGATAGAACGGACTATTATTATTGTGATAATGCAGGATCTTTAACAACCAAATATAAAAAGGACCGTTTTGAAGATCAAATTAAACTATATGAATTTCTTGTTTCTAAGGCTAAGAAATTAGGTATAGAAGAGTTATGCATTGAACGTTTACAAAATACAGTAATTGCAATAGCAAGATACTCGGTAAAGTTGGAATACAAGTTTGCTTTAAAAAATGGAAATAAAATTGCAAACGATAGAGTGAAAAAAATATGTACGAACCCAACATTATTAGAAATATTTAAAGAATATGATGATAGTCCATTGAAAATTAGTTCGAGATTAGTCAATTTAATGCTAAAAAAGAGACTTTATCTGTTTTTAAAATTTACAATGTGGATTAAAAACAAATATGAGATATAGTTTTTGATTGAGAGGAGTAGTATGAAAATAAAGATAAAGTCAATTATTCTGGTATTGGTATGCCTTTTAATACTGAATATACCATATTTATCGCAAAACATGAATAATATGATTAATTTAGTTATAGAGTCATTCTTGCTGATTTATATGTTTACTAAATTACATACGAAACATTCTCTAAAATCAAATATATATGTACTATTATTTTGGCTATTAATGGTAATATGTACATTTTTGAATTTTAAATTTACTTCAAGAACACTTAATGCATTTGTAACTGGGGCACAATATTTTTTACTTTTCTATTATATTTCTTATTTTAGTAAAAAGGATTCATTGCAATCGGTCATTAACTTGCTGTGGAAATATTTTTTGTTCGTTATTTTAATTGCCGATTTTATCGTAATTCTTTCCGGCGGAAACGGAATTTGGAATCAGGATATTGTTCAAAGATATTATCTTATAGGAAACAAATTTACTGTTTCCTATTACCATATGTTTTTCCTTTCTTTATTTTTAGCACAGAATGTCAACGTAAAAAGGGCAAAGCATAGAAATTTGATTTTCTTTTTATTGCTAGCCTACTCAATTTTTATTTGTCGTGTTATTGATTGCAATACAGGAATAGTTGGGTGTTTAGTTATTGCGTTAGTCCATTTAATTAGTTTTAGAAAAAATAATTTAATTGAGATAATGTCTAAACCTACCACCATCATTACCTTCTTTGTTTTATCTACATTTTTGCTGGTTGGAACTGATTTATTGTTAAATAATCAGTATATAAATAATATATTTGGAAAGTTTAGTCATACAAGTAAACTACTATCCGGTAGATTAGACATGTATGCAATTACTTTAAACGGCATTAAAGCTGCCCTGTGGATGGGACATGGTATAAATTGCACTTTGGTACAAGATGTATTATCATGGGGAAATCCTCAAAATGGTCTACTTAAAATGCTGCTGGATTTTGGAATTATTGGAACAGCTTCATTTTTATTATTGATTTATGATTCTACAAAAAATAATAGGAACAATAATAAGCAAATAGAATATTCAATGTTGGCATTTGTTTATGGTATGATTATTTGTTCTATGGTTGAAATAAATTTATCGGGATTATTTTATTTAGGACTCGTACTTTTGAAAATGTCAAAAAGAGATGTGCAAAAGAATTTTTAATTACGTTGGAGTGGAAAAATATGGATATAGGTATTTTATCGATGCAACAAGTTGATAACTTTGGATCACTGTTGCAAGCATATAGTTTGAAAAATATTTTGGAAAGTTATGGGAATAATGTTTCGTTTATCGATATAAAGCGCAATGATGAAGATTTTGCTTTGCTTGAAAATCATTCCTTGGATTATTCCTTTGAGGGGGAGCATTCTAAGGGTAAAAGTCGGATTTGCAAAGTAGATAAATATGTGTTAAACAGATTAAGAAATCGCCAAATCGAAAAGAGACAAAACTGTATTTTTGAAGAATTTCGTGAAAAAAATCTGAATATACAAGAAAAAAAAACACGATATGACATGTGCGTGATTGGGAGCGATGAGGTATTTAATTGCTTGAATTCTGGTTCCTGGGGATTTACATCACAATTATTTGGAAATGTTCCTGAGGCGGATAAAGTGATTACATATGCAGCGTCATGTGGTGCAACATCATATGAATTATTGCCTGAAAAGATAAAAGATAAGATTAAAAAATCTTTTGAAAATATAAGTTACTGTTCAGTTAGGGATATGAATACTTTTGATTTTGCAAAACATTTTACTAACAAAATGATTGCAAAAAATGCAGATCCGGTTATAGTATGGGAGTTCAAGGATAATCTGGATAATGTTGTTATTCCAAAGTGTCCAAAAAGAATGTGCTTAATTTATTCTTATAGAAATAGAATAAATGACAAAAGTGAAATAGAAAACATATTAACTTTTTGTAAAGAAAAGAATTTGACGCCGGTTGCACTAGGCGCTCCACAATATTGGATAAATAAATATATTGCTTGTGATCCGTTTCAATGCTTGAAACTATTTTCTGTTGCTGATTTTGTTATTACTGATACATTTCATGGAACTATTTTCTCGTTGAAATATGCTAAACGTTTTGCAACTATTATTAGAGAAAGTAACAAACATAAGTTGAGCGATTTACTCAAGACATTTGGAGCGGAAGAACATTTGTTGTTAAATATGGGACAGATCGAAGACGTATATGATATAAATAAAGAAAGTGAAATAGCTAATAAAATTGCGGTCGAACGAGATAATGCAATTTCATATTTAGAAGGAGCTATGGAAACAAGATAATGAATGAAAGTAGATCAAAATATTTATTGAAAAACACTTTGATTTTTAGTATTGGAAATTTTGCAACTAAAATAATATCGTTTTTTTTGATACCACTTTATACAAATTTATTATCTACCTATGATTATGGTTTAGTTGATCTCATTTTTACAATTGCAACAATAGCTGTTCCTATTTTGACATTAAATATTATGGAAGCAGTAATGAGATTTAATCTAGATAAAGGTGTAAACCATGATGAGATTACAAAAATAGGAATTGTTATATTATTAGCAGCCATTATTATTGGTGTTGTTTTAATCCCAATTAGTAACGGTATCTCCTCATTATCTGATTTGAGTTTATTTATTTATTTTTATTGTATTTCATCTGCAACCAGTCAGATATTCTTGTGTGATTTGCGTGGAAAAGAATTGCTTGTTCAATATAGTATTGGTAATATATTAAATACTTTATTGATCGCTGCTTTTAACATTGTATTTTTGCTATTTTTTAAATGGGGTATTCGAGGCTATTTATTGGCATATTCTTTTGCTAATTTTATAGTTAGTTTATACGCGTTCGTTGTAGGAAAGGTTTATCATTCTTTTTTTTCAAAAATTAATAAAAGCAAAATGAATGAAATGATAAAATATTCCGTGGTGTTAATTCCAAATTCCTTTATGTGGTGGATCATGAATTCTTCCGATCATCTTATGGTTACGAGCATGGTTGGTGTGGCTGCAAATGGTATATATGCGATATCATATAAGCTTCCTACATTGATTTCAACATTCACAGGAATTTTTAATCAAGCATGGAGTTATTCAGCAATCAAAGAAGACGATACTGAGGATATTGTTTCATATACAAATAATGTTTTTAGAACAATGATTGCAGTGATTATGTTTGTTGGTATTGCTATGATGACCTTTATTAAACCTTTTTTGAAAATTTATGTATCAAAAGAGTACTTTATTGCTTGGAAGTATACTCCATTTTTAATTGTTGGATGTGTTTATCTTACTTTGGGTACATTTATGTCAACTAGTTATACGGTTCACAAGGATAGCAAGGGCTTTTTAATGTCAGGATTATTTGGAGGAGTTCTTAATATAATTTTGAATTTCCTTTTGATACCTATCATTGGAGTTTATGGAGCCGCTCTTGCAACATGTATAAGCTATATTTCTGTCTTTGTATTTAGAGTGTTTAATACTAGAAAATATATGAAATACAAGGTTTTAACGAAGGAGTTTTTGATAGGAAGTTTAGCTCTTATGGTTTCAGGAATTCTTATTTACAGAAACAACATTATTGCACAGACTATTCAAATTATAATTTTATTGATAGTAATAGCATTATATAAGGAAATTTGGTTGCGTTTATGGAATAAAGTTACAAATAAAATATAAAAAGAGGATTTTCACTATGAAAAAAGTTTCGATAATTGTCCCATTATATAAATCAGAGCGATATTTGCCAAAGCTTTTAAACTCTATTTTAGAACAGACATATACGAATTTAGAGGTGATATTGGTAGATGATGGTTCGCCAGATGATAGTGGAATAATTGCTGATGAGTATAAGAAAAAAGACAATAGAATTTCAGTTATACACAAACAAAACGGGGGATGTTGTGAAGCCAGAAATGCAGGGCTTGACATTGCAACTGGGTATTACTTAATGTTTGCTGATGGGGATGACTGGCTAGAACCAGATTGTGTTGAGTATTTGGTTAAAATTGCTGAAGAAAATAACTGTGAAATGTCTACAACAGATGCTATATTTACTACAAGAGATAGAAAACAAAATGAGAATGATAATGTCAGAGTTTATGATAAAGAACAAGCGGTAGCTAGTATTATTAATACGTTTGTTATACCAGTTGGGCCATGGAATAAAATTTACACTATGGACGTGGTAAGAAAAAACAGTATTAGTTTTTCTGTTCCATGGTTTGGTGAAGGCTTATATTTTTCGGTCATGAATGCTCAATATTCTAATAAAATGGCAGTGGGTCACAAGAAAGTGTACAACTATAGACTTAATAATCCCAATAGTGGATGTACAGTAAAAGATGTTCAAAACGGGATAAATTCATTGAGGAATATTAAGTATATAAAGAGTAAGTTGATTGTTGATGGACCTGCTATTACTAATGCACTTAATTGGCATATCTGGAGCAATAATTATAATTTGATAAATTTTATTTATAGTGCAAGTTCTATAAATAAATATGAGAAAGAATATAATTCGGCTTTACATGATTTGAAATTATATGCACCTAAAGTATTACGACATTCAGAAATTGGTTTTAAAACAAAATTAAGCATTTTACTAAGAACATTTTTCCCTATTACATTTATTAAGCGTGATAATAAAAAGGCTAAACTTGCATATGAAAAGGATACGATGGAGTGATATATTAAAAACAATGTGATATATTCACACGTAACCGTTGGAGGAACTTTTCTGATTTCAGTAATCAGTAATGTTATATGGAAAAAAGGTAAAAAATCTTATGTGAATATTAGGAGAATATAAAATGTCAAAATACTTTGGAACAGACGGTTTCCGAGGTGAAGCTGGAATCACATTAACGGCAGACCATGCCTATAAGGTGGGACGCTTTCTAGGCTGGTATTATAATGCTCTCCGTGAGCGTAATGGAGAAACAGAGTCTGCCCGTATTGTTATTGGTAAGGATACTCGCCGCAGTTCTTATATGTTTGAGTACAGCCTGGTCGCTGGCTTGACTGCTTCCGGTGCAGACGCTTATCTGCTTCATGTTACCACTACTCCATCTGTGGCGTACATCGCTCGCGTGGATGACTTTGATTGCGGCATTATGATCTCCGCCAGTCACAATCCGTACTACGACAATGGCATCAAGCTAATCGACTGCTACGGCGAGAAAATGCCTGAGGAAACTCTGCTGCTGGTGGAGGACTACCTTGACGGCAAGCTCCATGTGTTCGACAAGGACTGGCCGGAGCTGCCTTTTGCGCACCGGGAACACATCGGCTGCACGGTGGACTATGTGGCAGGCCGCAACCGCTACATGGGTTACCTGATCTCTCTGGGCATTTACTCTTTCAAAGGAGTCAAGGTCGGTCTGGACTGTGCCAATGGTTCCAGCTGGAACATTGCAAGGTCCGTGTTCGATGCTCTCGGCGCAGATACCTATGTCATCAATAACAAGCCGAATGGTCTGAACATCAATAACAATGCAGGTTCAACCCATATCGAGGGCCTTCAGAAGTTCGTTGTAGAAAAAGGTTTGGATGTTGGTTTTGCCTATGACGGCGATGCAGATCGCTGCCTGTGCGTAGACGAGAAGGGTAATGTTGTGACCGGAGACCATATCCTGTATATCTATGGCTGCTACATGAAGGAGCGTGGCAAGCTGCTGACCAACACTGTGGTTACGACTATTATGTCCAACTTTGGTCTGTATAAGGCTTTTGACGAAAAGGGCATCGGCTATGCTAAGACCGCCGTGGGCGACAAGTATGTTTACGAGTACATGGCAAAGAACGGCTGTCGTATCGGCGGTGAGCAGAGCGGACATATCATCTTCTCCAAGTACGCCAGTACGGGTGATGGTATCCTGACGAGTTTGAAAATGATGGAAGTCATGCT
>ENA-OURU01002360-OURU01002360.1-human-gut-metagenome-genome-assembly--contig:-NODE-2360-length-18834-cov-2.914266_pt1 | contig 18834 bp, 23 predicted proteins | sample MGYA00242137_ERZ509064 | MGnify/ENA primary metagenome ERZ509064 (study PRJEB26280, sample SAMEA2338777) | human gut metagenome | biome: human gut; feature: human-associated habitat; material: faeces...
GAACCCCGGCAAAGGTGATGCCCTGAATCAGGCTCGCGGAGCTTTCGTCCCGCCCGCCGAAGACGTAAAACTGGTTTTCCCGCCCCCGGAATTTTACCGTCAGCAGATTGTCCGTCCGTTTTTCCCTCCACTGCGCCCCCAGCGCCTCCAGCTTCGGCAAAATCTCGGACAGCACATTTCTCCGCAGGGAGGCGATCGTTTTGCCGCAGACGCCGAACTTCTGCCCGTGAAAGCAGCTCATGGCCCACAGGAAAAAGCTCAGCCCCATAGCCAGGGTTTTCCCGGAGCGAACCGCCCCGTCGCACACGATAGCCTCCTTACCCCGATTCGGATTCCCCGGCACCCACCAGGTCAGCACCGTCCTTTGCTTTGGTGAAAAGGCCGTCATTCTTCCCCGCCGCCCTGCAACGCCTTCAGGAAATCGTCCATGTCCGTCCGTTCCCCGTCTGCCACGGTTGCCAGCTGTTCCAGCGCCTGTAGCCGGTCGATGAGCTTGATCTCCACCGTCCCCTTGTCGTTGCGCTTGACCTCACTGAGCAAGCTCAGGTCCAGCTTGTCCAGCTTCGGCTCATCCTCCAGCGCCAGCCGTACGCAGTCGTTGGCTTTCCCGAACGCCAGTTCCGCCAACCGCCGCGTCACATCCTCCCTCCGGATTGTCCCCGTCTGAATTCTCTGTTTCAGTTCCCGCTCTACGCATTTGCGTTCCATAGCAACCTCCCTTTCATCCAAACCCCGAAAGACAAAAAAAGTTGCACCCGAAGGTGCAACCCAATAAATACCAAAAAAATCTTTCTCCCCACCCGCCGCATACTGCAGAAACCTCCAATCTCAGTCGCCCTCGACCGGTCAGCCCGCCCGCACGGCTTCAAAGCGGGAAGGCTCGATTCCTTTCAGCAAGAAAGAGAACCGTGTTCCCATTGCGGCATTCGCTTTGGCCGGGATTACACAGTCCTCCGCAACCAGTCCCGGTGGAATAACGCGCCCCATAATTGGGAAAAATCCACCATGTAGATTGGGGGGAAACTATGGACAAGCTGCAAATTAACAATATAACATACGTTGTTCAACGTGAATTTGTCGGTGAAAAAGCGCCTTCCGATCTGATCCGTGAGCGGATTCGCCAGGCACATTCCCAGACTTTCCCTTTGACAACTCCGGCCGCCCATGTGTATAATTCAGGCGAAAGCACCTCAACGACGAGGTATGCTAAATGAATTCAACAACATCTAACCATTTTCCGACTGCAAATTTTTCTCTAAGGAGGGATACAAGCGCAACTTCTCTTTCCCTTGCCTACGCCTACTATAGATTGTCTCAGGAAGAGGCGCAGGACGGGCAGTCCTCTGCCAGTATCATTAACCAGAGGAAAATCGTTGAAGCCTACTGCGCTCAGCGAGGAATCGTTCTTCTGGATTCCTTTGTCGATGACGGTTGGTCGGGCAGCAATTTTGAACGTCCCGGTTTTCAGCAAATGATGAAAGCTTTACAGGCCGGGAAAGCAAATATGGTCATAACCAAAGACCTCTCCCGTCTGGGGCGTGATATGCGGGAGGCCAGCTATTATGCCGAGCAGTTCTTTCCGGAGCGCCGGATCCATTATGTCGCCATCGCCGACAATTTCGATTCCGAATCGGAGAATATCATGGCGCCTTTTCAGTTCGCAATGAATGAGGTATACCTGCGTGACGGCTCCAGAAAGGTTAAGGATGTTCTGCGGATGAAGCGAAGCAAAGGCGAATACTGTGCCTGCCCGCCTTTTGGCTACAAGAAAGACCCCCGCAACAGAGACCGGTTAGTCCCGGATGAGGAAACCGCGCCAATCGTCGCGCAGATTTTCCAACGCTCCGCCGCAGGCGACTCCTGCATCAAAATTGCCCAGGAGCTCACGGCAGCCGGTGTGATCACACCGCTAAAGTACCGGGTACTGTACCGCGACAACTTTTCCGACACAGGTGCCGCCCGCGCCACGGATTGCTGGAATTACACCACGGTAAAGCGGATCATCAAGAATCAGGTTTATCTTGGCAATACGCTGCTTGGAAAAACCCGCAAGGCAAGCATCAAGTCCCGCAAAAAGATTTCCGTTCCCCAGGAGGATTGGGTCATAACGTCCAACACGCACGAACCTCTCGTTGATCAGATGACCTTTGATAAGGCACAAGCAAACCTGGGAAAAGGCAGCCGTGACTACCGTCAATACGACCATGTGCGGAAAAGCATTTTCGGTGGTATCGCCGTTTGCAGCCGTTGCGGATATTCGCTGTGTTCTTCCGGGACGGTTTACAAGGGCGAGCGTGAAAAATACTGGTTTCTTTCCTGCAACCACAAAAGCAAGCGGTTTGAAAACCCCTGCGAGGGCGTCAGTATGAAATACGCCGACCTTCTTGAAGTGGTTCGTCAGGATTTGAACAGCCTGATCAAGCTGTCCGACAAAGAAATCAGTAAGCTGGTAAATCAGGTCCTGGAAGAAATCCACGACGAATCCGCCCAAAAGCTGCGCGAGGCAAAAATCGAAAAAGCCAGGACACGCCTGAATGTCATCAACCGGACGATCGGAAAGCTGTACACCGACAATGCCGAAGGAAAGCTGGCTGATTCCAGATTGGAAGTCATGGTCGCCGACCTTGAAAAAGAAGCCTCCGGCCTTGAAAACGCTTTGGAAGTCCTCAGTGCGCCGTCCCCTGACGATGACATCCGTTCCAATTACAAAAGGTTCTTTGATCTTGCCAGACAATACACCACCATTGCGGTTCTGGATCGGGATACCCTCCTGACTTTCGTCGAAAAAATTGAAGTGGGACCCAAGATATTACCCGATGGCTACGTCAGAGCGCCCCGGAAAAATGCCGCCTACCAGCAGAGCGTTAAAATATATTACAAATTCATTGGGTGCCTGCGTCTTGAATCCTTTGAAAATTTCCCTCAAAGCGGGGCGATTTCAGAACAATCCGAGGCAATTTGACGTTCACTATGTAAAAGAGACACCAAGGGAGGTTGGCGTGAACTTGACCAACGGCTACAACGGTCACCTGACCTCCCGCGAAGCCGGCTCCGTCGGCGGCCAGATGGTCAAGAAGATGAGTACCGTACGAACTGCGAACTACACCCGTGCAGACCGCACTGCAATCGGGCATGAGCTCAAAGTTCGGTACATAGCGACCATTACCATTTAGGGGGGACGTGGATATGAAAAAGCTGATTTCTTGTACGTTCAATATGGATACTGCCTGTGTGGAACTGAAATTCTCCGATGGCAGCATGATCGCCATCGACACCATTGCCGTGGAGAAGGAGGTTGCTGACAATATGTATCAGCGTTCAGAACTGGACTGGCTAATCTATAATAAACCATTGGAGTATACGCAGCTGGTGCTTGGCGAGGAAGGGGTACTTTTGCGCATATCTCTTGACACTACCCATAAAAACCGTGCCGGAGATATTCTCTCCGACACGACCCTACTATTTGCGTTTTATCTCTACCCCAACTATTGACATAGAGCCAGAATTCGTTACCGCGCAAGGCTCTATCTTGGCGCAGCAAAAGCGGCAGGCTCTAACTATTCGCCTGCCGCTTGGATTTTCATCCAGGGGGGATATTCAATTCTCAGTTTTTATTTCCTGACTCTCCAGGAACCCACGAACCTCTTCCATTGTGGGAATTGACGGAGCTGCGCCGGGTTTGGTCACAGACAGCGCCGCTGCTGCACACGCCCAACGCAGAGCCTCTTCTTCTGATAAACCGCCGAGAATCGTTCCCAGGAAAAATCCTGTAAACGTATCCCCCGCTCCTGTGGTATCTACCGCATGGACGCGGAAGCCATCTTGTAAACAGCATTTCTGTTTATCCTGATAGTATACACCCTTACTTCCCAGCGTCAATACCACACGCATATTGGGGTATCTCTCTAACAAGTAAGCGGCAATCTTTTTCGGCTCCACTTCCCCAGTAATCTGCTTTCCCTCTGTTTCGTTGATTAATAAATACCGCACCTTATCAAAAGGAAACGACTTCAGCTCCTCCGAATAGGGAGATGGATTAAACGCCACCGGTATTCCCCGTTCCCCACAAGCCTCGGCAATGTAGGAAACCTGACTGGTTTCATTTTGCAGCAGCACCAAATCCGGTGTTTCCGCCTCATTCAGTGTATCTTCTACCATTTTCTCAGTCAAGGCTATATTGGCACCGCCATAAATGATAATGCTGTTTTGTCCATCCCGATTAACCTGGATGATAGCGTGTCCATTCACTTCCTCCAACTTTCGTGTAAACCGCGTGTTTACGCCTGCTTCTAACAACTGCTTTTTCAGGATTTCCCCATCGTTGCCGATACATCCGGCATGGTAGGTACCCACTCCGGCACGCGCCAGCGCAATGGATTGGTTCAAGCCCTTTCCGCCAGGGACGAACTTCAAACTTGCCGATGAAATTGTTTCGCCGGGCGCTACAATATGGTCAACTTGGTAGACATGATCGATATTGAGAGATCCAAAATTCAGTACGCGCATTTTTCTTCCTCCTCACGATAAAATCGGACTTTTCCGGGCATTCCGGTTGGGATTAGCATTCCCGCACCTGTTCCTTTTGCCAAGCACACTGAAAATTGCCTTCCAGGCTGGTTCAATCGTTCCGACTGTTCCGGAAGGGATTTCCAATCTGCCAGGATAAACGAGATTGGAACGCCAGACTCCATTACAATCTGTGCTGCCTCCGGGTCTTGTTTTATGCATTGTAACAGGAATTTATCTTCCTTGTCAATTACCAAAACTTCTCGGATATTCCCGGCGATCCCGGGCGCAATTCTCAACGCAATCCCCAAATTCGTCAATGAACATGAAGCATCTGGAAACCATGGAGCAGGAGCCGCAGGTCGGCTGATAGCAGCCAGGTCACAAATGGTCAAGGGCAAGACGAGCCCCTTGACCCTTTGCGCCCTGCCTGCTGAAAAGTAACCAAGGGGCGGTTAAGCCGCCCCCTGTAATAGATTTCTACCAGAGCCGTAATCAATTTTGCGCATAACTCTTGACACTACCTTCAGCAGGTGCTTATCATCTCTTGTTTTCCAACTGCAAGTTGGTTAAAAAGGCCTGGCTTATCAAAGGAAAAATAAAAGATGGCCTCCGACTCTGAATGAATTCAAAGTCAGAGACCAGTCTAAGAGAGAAAGAATCAATAATCAAACTGACGGTAATATCTTCTGGTAGTCAAAGGATGCTGGCGCTCCTTTTCAAGATGGCAGGAGAGACGTTCCAGCATGGCATAGATAACCAGCGGAGAAACGATCTTTCGGAACTCGGCGTCGAAAGGAAGTTGAACATCTTTCGTGTCAAAAATGTTGATATCCTCGGTGATGTTGCTTGCGAATTTAACAACACGATCCATAAGAGGACGCGTTTCGTCTTCCCCGTAAAGGAGAATCATGCTTGTGCCGGCTTCAACAAGTTCCAGTGTGCCATGGAAGAACTCCGCAGCGTGAATCGACTTTGTCTTGATCCACTGCATTTCTTCAAGGATGCACATGGCATAGTCATATGCTTCTCCCCAAAGCATACCGGAGCCGACGACCATGTGATAGTCGACGTCTTTGTATTTTGCCGCCATCTCTTTCGCATGCTCCTCCGTCTGTTCCTTTGCTTTGAGCAGGGCCGGAGTGATCTGCTTGAACTGTTCTACAAAGCGGTCGTACTTGGGAAACTGGTTGGCATTGTAAAGCAGCCTGGCGAGGAAGGCAATCATCCAGGTATAGATGGCCTCGCAAAGGCAGTCGTCCTCTGCAAAGCTATAGAACTTGTAGTCAGCGTATTCGCACGCGGGGGTGTTGTCATTGGAGACATACACCACGGTTCTTGCACCTGCTTCTTTGCAGAACTTCAAAGCCTGCACGATTTCCTTCGTATTTCCGCTTCTGGTAGAGAAAACGCAGATCGAGTCTTTGTCAAAGCGTTTGTGCCCCATAAGCATAAACTCGGATGCGATGACACAGTGGGATTCAAAATCCGATGAACTGTCCAGCCAGTACTTCATGGGAAGGGAATGGGCGTATGTTCCTCCGCATCCAATGAAGAAGATATTGCGGAAACCGGCCTTGGAAATCTCATCCGCTGCTTTTTCTATCTGGGGGATCAAAGCAACGGCGTCATTTACAACGGTTTCATAGCGAGCGACATTAAAATTATACATCGGGGGGGCCTCCTTATAATGAATTATAATAAATAAAGTGAAAACAAGATTGCTTATTGCTCATCAAGTGCTTTCCTAATGCAAGCGACATTGTCTTCCACTGACTTGTCAGCGTTGACATGGTGCGGAAGAGAGCAAATCTCCAGTGTATAGTACCGATCATATGCATTTTCGACATTACGGAAAGGTAATCCTTCAAGGGGAGACTCCCTTCCCCCCAGGGAACCTGATCATAATCATTAAGATGGATATGATATATATCATCACCCAGCAGGTCAAAGTATTCCTGAAAATCGATTCCGCGAATCGCCATATGGCAGGTATCCACAACGATTTTCAGATTCTTTTCTCCCACGTCCGTCAACGCTTTCCTGCAGTCCGCCGGATACCCGACAAGATTGGATTCTATAATCTGCAGTGGTTCGAGAATCACCGTAATGCCGAGCTCGCCTGCGCGTCTGGAAATCGTGGACAGGGAATCGCACATGCTGTCCCAGGCGTCGTCGATCGGCTGGTCGAAATAGCCCCAGCCGGGAACCACCTGGTACATGGGAGCCTCCAGCGCAGCCGCGGCTTCCAGGCAACGCAGATGGTATCTGATGGTCCTCTCCTTCGTCTCTCTATCTGTGGCTGCCATATTTACCGGGTATCTGCATTGCTCGGGAGTACAGCAGATTATTCTTGTGCCTGCGTTTCGGCTCATCCGACAGATTTCTTTTGCTTTGTTGCGAAAGTCCTCGTCAATAAAGAAGTGGGGATATCCCGACCAGAGATCAACGTTTTTGACTTCCAGGCGTTGCATGGTATCAAAAAAATGCTGAAGCGGATAGAAAATGTAGTGATAATTCATCACAGCCGCTTTTTCAAAAGAAATCGTATTTTTCACCGCCTGCACTCTCCTGTATATTCACGAATTTTCATAATGCTGTCCGCAAGATACAATTCTGGGTCTTTGAAGTATGGGTTGAGCAGCTCCAAAGAACACCAGCCATCAAAACCGACACGATTGAGCACCGAGAAGACAGCTTTCATGGGAAGGACGCCTTCGTCAAAGGCCGCGTGGAATTCCGTCTTTGCATCCGTGTTGGTGATATGGATGTAATCCAAGCCCATATCGTCTGGCTCCAGATAAAGAGCAAGCGGTTCGTTGGCTATCGTCGGCGGAACGATATCCATCATGGTGGAAAGCGCGGGGCTGCCGACGCAGCGAATCATTTCACGGACAGAATCTGCCGTTGTTATCAGGTTGCTCTCTGACGGCGAGAGGGATTCCAGCACAATCTTCACATGAAGCCTCTCCGCAAAATCGCACAGGGAGCGAAGGCCCTCTGCCGCCCACTTCCACGACGTGGCGAGGGGCGTTGTAAAACCTGAATGGGGAATGGTAACAAGCATTCTGCCCGCATCCAGTTCCGCGGTGACCTCAAGCGCCCGCCGCAGGTAGGCTTTGGTTTCTTCACGCTCCTTACTGAGAGTGGACGCGAGATTGTATGGATAGGCAAGGATCTCGGGCGTGTACATGGAGATCTCCACGTTATAGCGCCGCTTCATGCTGTTGATGGCCGCAATTTCCCTGCTGTCCAAGTCATAGGCATAGGCCTGCGGCCGTGCGCCCCAGATCTCTATCCCGTCAAAACCGTATGCAGACGCCATTTTGAAACTGTATTCAAGCGGATAGCGGCAGAAAAGATACGTTAAAAACGAATACTTCATGTCATTATGTTACACCTTTAATCAGTCGTCGGTCCGGCTTACTCTAACGAAAAAGATGCTTATGATAAGAATCATGAACAGCAGAATATACGCCATGGCGGAAGCCCGGCCTGTATTCATGTAGGAATAAGCCTGCTTATAAATGTTATAGCCCATTACCTCTGTGCTTGTTCCGGGTCCTCCCTTGGTCATGACGTATACGAGATCATAGGCCTTGAGCGCAGAAATGAACCGAAGGAGCGTGGCGACGAGAATGGTCGGCTTCATCATGGGAATGGTGAGGTGAACCAATTGCTGGAACCGGGACGCGCCGTCTATTGAGATTGCTTCATACGGCTCTCTGGGGAGGGAAACCAGGCCGGCAAGATTCAGCAGCACAATATATGGCATTTCCTGCCAGACATCCACGAAAATCAAGGTTCCCAACGCATATTTCGCATCCCCGGTCCAGGCTCTGCCGGCGATCCCGATCCGGCTGAGCATATAGTTTACAATGCCCAGGTCGGGGTGCAGCAGGAGCCTCCATATCAAACCGACTGCCACGGCCGAGATCATCATTGGCACGATAATGATCGAGAAGTATATCTCCCGGCCTTTTTTTATGCTGTTCAAAAGAAGCGCGACAAAGAAACCTAAGATCAATTCGAAAAAGACGGAAACAATTGTGAATTTAAGGGTTGTCCAGATCGCCTGACGGAAGTATTCGTCCTTAAACGCGGTAATATAGTTCTTCAGTCCCACATAATTGCCGGAGCTCTGAACCTTCAGGTTCAAATCTGTAAAGCTGATACCGAACGAATACAGGAGCGGAACAATAACGGTAGCCAGAATACAGAAAATCGCCGGCGCGTAAAGAACGATATTATCTTTATTCAGCCGCTTAGTACTATAGAGTTTTGTTTTCATGAGATTCGCTCCAGTTGTATATATGTGCGGGAGCGAAGATCATTCACCCGTTCCCGCTTTTCGTAAGAACGACGTTTTAAAAGAATACTCCCTTACGCGTACATCTGGTTCATTTCATTCTGAACCGTATCGAGTGCCGATTGAGGATCTTTTGTTCCGGAAACGGCCTCGGAAAGCTCACGGCCAAGGATCTCAAGGATCTGGGGAAGCTCGGTGACATTCGGGAGTTGCTTGGCATTGGCGATAATATCGATCACCTGTGCATAGTAGGGGTATGCCGCCAGGACGTCCGCATCTTCAAAAATATCCTTGGTGGTGGGGGAGCCGCCCTTGAGAGCGCGCTCTTTACGGATTTCCTTGGACTCGATGAACTGGATGAACTCCCACGCGGTGTCCTTGTCTTCGCCGTTGTGCGGAATCGCCCAGCCCCAGCCGCCGTTGTTGGAGTGCCCGCCGGGAGCGCTTGTCAGGGAGACAAGACCTTTAACCTGGGAGTTGTCCTCAGAATCAAGCTGGGGAATCATCCAGTAGTTGCCGATATACATGGCGGCCTTGCCTTCCATGAAGACTGCCAGCGCTTCGTCAAAGCCGAATCCGGCAGAGCCCTTGGGCGCCGCTTCCGTAATGTTCTCGATATAGTACTCCAGGGCTTTCACTGCTTCCGGGGAGTTGATCGTGGGGTTGTTGTCCGCGTCGAAGTAGTCTCCGCCGCAGCCGAAGAGGAAGTTTGTCCACTCCATGGCAATCGGGTCAGAGCGCTGTCCCTGCATTGCCGCGCCATAGATCTCTCCGCCGGAGTGCTTGGTGATGAACTTGCTGACGGAGACATATTCCTCAACGGTTTCGGGGACCTTGAATTCCTTTCCGGTCTCTTCCTTGTAGGCGGCCGCGTATTCTTCATTCTCGAAAATGTCGGTCCTGTAAAGCAGGGAATAGGTATAGCTGCAGAAAGGAATGAAGAACGTCTTGTCGCGGATGGTGTTGCAGGTCATCATATTGGTCATGGATTCCAGATACACGCTGGTATCAAACCCGCTGCTTGCAATATAGGAATCCAGCGGCTCGCACCAGCCCGCCTCCGCGAATTCACCGACCCAGAGGTTATCGCAGCAGAGAATGTCATAGCTGCTGGTGGAGCCGGTCAGTTCGGTTACGAGCTTCTCATGCATCGTCTGGTAGTTTACCGCTTCGATGTTGACGGCTACACCAGTCTCGGCCGTAAACTTTTCCGCGGCCTGCTTAACATACTCAGTATCCGGTACGCTTTCCATGAGGATGCTGATACTGTCTTTCGTCCTGCCCGAACTCCCGGTCGACGCCGGTGTGTTTGCTGCTGGGGAGCTGCCGCATGCCACAAGCGTAAGCATCATGGCAAGTGCAAGAACCAGGGTGATCACTTTTGAAATCTTTTTCATTTTTGTTGCTCCTTTCTTTATTTTATTGAGCCAAAGGAAAGTCCTCTGACTAAATATTTCTTTACAAACTGCGAGAGGATGACAATGGGAATGATTACGACAACGACGGAAGCGCAGAGCTCGGCGATCATGACGCCCTGCTGAGTCTCCATGGCCGCTACCGCCACGGGGAGAGTCCGCGTTTTTTCACCGGTCAAAACAAGGGCAAAAAGGAATTCATTCCAGGACATCAGGAAGCTGAGCACCGCCGAGGCGACGATCCCGGGAGACACGATCGGAAAAATGATATGGGCAAACGCCTGAACTCTCGTACATCCGTCAATCTCGGCGGCCTCATCCAGTTCGGAAGGAATTGACTCCACAAAGCCGATCAGCATCCATATGACATACGGCAGGGCAAAGCTTAAATATGTGAGGATAAGGCCGATGTGGGTATTCTTCAGACCTGCTTTCACCAGAATGTTAAAAATCGGAATCACCAGGACGACGGCAGGCAGCATCTGGGATGCCAAAATGCCGATCCGTTCCCAGGTACCGCCGCGCTTACGCGCAAGATAGTAGGCCGCCGGAGCGCCCAGGATCACAGACAGAAATGTACTTGTCAGCGATACGATCAAGCTGTTCATAAAGTACTTTCCGAAACTGTTGTTGATGAATATCTCCACATAGTTTTTAAACGTCATGGGCGCATCCCACTGCGGCGGAATTTGGTATGCTACGGCTTTCGTTACCAGAGAGGTCCTGAGCACCCAAAACAGCGGCAGGAGGAAAAATAGGCAGACCAAGACCAAAAGCACATGGGTTACAAGCAGTCTGGACGACCTTTTCCATCTGTTTTCTACCATTCGTGTTCACTCCCTTATCCATTTTCTGAGAGAGGCGATGTTTCTTTCCGTGGCCGTTATCGGATCCATCACATACCGTTCACTGAGGATCTCCATGGAGAGGTATCCGTCATAGCCGCTTTCATCCAGTTGGCGGATATATGTCTCCAGGGGCAAATCCCCATCCCCCCACACGAGGTGGTCGCGATCAATAAAGTGAAAATGCCAGAGCTTGTTCCCCAGAGTACGGAAGCAGTCGCGGATGTCTTCGCCTGCCGCGGCCATTGGGCATGTATCGATGACGGCGCCGAGATTATCCATCTTCAGCTCATCCAGCACGGACAGAATATCAGCGGACGAGCACAGAAGATTCGACTCAGAAGGTTCGAGGCCCTCCAGAACAACATTGATTCCGTATGTTTTTGCTTTTTCGCATACTTTCGCGACGGCGTCATTGGACCGCTTTTTTGCCTCGGAAACCGGCTCGTCCCGATAGCCGAAGCCCGGAACGATCTGAAACACAGGCGCTTCCAACTCTGCCGCCATCTGCAGATTCCTGTAGTAGTAGGAAAGCGTGAAACGGATCAGTTCAGGCTCTTTTGCGGCCATGTTGTACGGATATACGCATTGCTCCGGCGTATAGCATATCAACTTCTGCTCCCGTTCCCTGAGCATGGTGCGAATCGCGCCTATGGTATCCGCATCCGCGTCGGGCGCGTAGAGATGCGGCATTCCGGCCCACAGCTCGATATCCCGTATTCCGTTTTCAGCCATACAGTCCAGAAATGCGCGCAGTGAGAATCGGATAAAATGCTCATTCATACCTGAGAGCTTATACAACTGTTTCATCCCCATTGTCAGACGTTTTTTTCAAGAATGGATCGCAGGTTTTGGAGCGCCCGGCTGAGCGCCTCGTCAGGCCGCGAATAGTATGCAGCTCCGCAAATCTCAAGCCCAAGCGTCCCCTGGTAATGATAGGAGTCAATTACCTTCAGCTCGTCTTCAATCGGAAGGCAGCCATCGCCGCAGGGAATCCAGTGGCGGTACTCGAGATCGGAATCGCAGATGTGGAAATGATATATGGAGTCCAGAAAAGTATCAAAACAAAGTTTCATGGGAGTCCTGGTCATTCCGAGCGGAACATTGTCAATGTTGACGCCAAGATTGTCCATCCCGACCTCATCGATCAGTTGCCTTGCCTTTGTAATGGTGTTGGCAAGGTTGGACTCATACGGGGACAGAGGTTCCATCGCAAGGAGAATCCCGCGCCTTTTGGCCTCCGAAGCGATTCTGAACAAGCTGTCACGCGACCATTTCCAGCTCTCCAGCGGGTTTTCGTCAAAGAGGCCGGTTCCGCATACGATCTGCATAACAGGTGCCTCTAACTGCTCGGTTATTTCAAGACCGCGCATTTCATACGCCACGCTGCGTTCTCTTGTAACCCTGTCGCACGAGGCTATGTTGATCGGGTAAGCGCAGGTCTCGGGCGTAAAGCAGCTTACCTGAAGGCTCCGCCGGCGGATGCTTCTTTTTATCGCTTCCACACCGTCATAATCAATAAGATCAATCGCTACATGGGGGGCGCCGCCCCACAATTCAATATAGCAAAGCTCGTTGCGCCGGCAACAGTCCAAAAAGAAATCTAGCGTATACTGAACAAAATTGATGTTCATCGGAGAGATCATGTCGTAACTTAGGTTCTTCATACAGGCTTCTCCCATGCTGAAATATCCGTCTCGTAGCCAAAGCCACCTTTGAACTGGCAGTAATATCTGGCCAAAAGATTGGCGTTTGCCATGGCCTGCTCGATCAGAGAGCGATTATAGTCTGCAATATCGCATTCACGCAGGAAGCGGCGCTTTCCATCCCCGGAAAACCTCTCAAGCAGCTTTTTTCCCTCCACCCATCGGATCACAAAACCTGTCAGCCACGAATCACCGGCGCCCGTCGTGTCAACCGCGCCCCCGTCGAAATTGTAAGGAGCTTTATAGTGAATCTGTTTTCCGTCGTACACTCTTGCGCCATTGCCGCCATCTGTCACAATGGCCAGTTCGCAGCCGCTTTCATCCACGCATTGCCTCAACGCCCCGAGTATGTCTTCTTCACTGTGATCGGCCGCGGAAAAGAACGCGACGGCAATATAGGGCGCGACCTTTTGAATCAGATCCCTTGTCCAGTAGACGGAAAAATCGTAAATGATCGGTTTGCCGGTGCGCTTCAAATATGAAAGCTGATCGTCAAGATAGCTCAGATGGCTGGTGTGAATCACGTCAAAGTCTGCCAGATAGTCGGCGAGCCCCTCATCGAGAACCAACGGCTGGCTGCTGACTACCCCCCCGTTGTTCTCTTCTACAATCACTCTGTCTCCGTTGATGAGATGAATGCCGGAACGGCCTGTCTGCCCGTCGCGGATGACACATTTTGATACATCGACGCCTTCTGTTTTGAGAGAGGAAAGCACAAGCTGCCCTTCCGAATCATTCCCCAGAACGCCGACATAGGCAGAATAGGCGCCCATATGCCGGGCATATACGGAAACATTGACAGCGTTCCCTCCCGGATAACAGCACTTTTTGTCGTAGTGGATATCTACTACGTTATCTCCGACGCATGCAATTTTTATCATATCTTTCCCTTTACAAAGAATAAAATCCATGTCAATATTATCATGACAATACATAACATTATAATACAATACAAGTGAACTCCTGTCAATGCTTTTTTGCAGAAAAGGTGTACAAAATTGATTCGCTTGTTTTATGAAAAATGTATCAGACGTGCATTCGCTTTCTTTTTCCAGCGTTCTTTGCCTTTCGGCATATTTATTTGACTTTCCCGTTTTTATTTTATATAATCGTGTAAAAATATGGAGAGGAGCGTATTCCTTTGAATGGCGAATTGAATCACAATTCTTCGGTGCCCTTATACAAGCAAATCATCAAGGGCATCACTGATAGCATCGCTTCTCATGAATATGAAATTGGGGACAAGCTTCCCACGGAAAATGAACTCATGGCTCGCTATGGCGTGAGCCGTATTACTGTCAGGACCGCAATGAGCGAACTGGTTGAAGACGGAGTGCTTGAAAGAAGACGGGGAAAGGGAACATTTGTCGCAACACCAAAGTCCCTGTATTCCGCAGATGATAGAATAGGCTTTACCCGCTCCTGTATGATCTCTGGAAAAGTACCCATGACAAAGCTTATTAGTCTTGAGGTACAGTTTCCAACGGAGAAAATAGCACGATTTCTTGAGCAGTCAGAACATGATGAGGTCATCTGTTCCCGCCGGCTTCGATACGTGGACGGGAATCCGGCTATGCTGGAAACCAATTACTATCCGATGTCGTACAAGTTTCTTTTTGAAGAGAATCTGAACAATTCCCTGTTTGATATTCTTGCGCGGCACAACATCGTCGTCGCGGACGGTTTGCGGACAATCGAAATCTGCGAGCCGACGCTTGAGGAAATGCATATTCTCAATATGAAAAGCCGAAGATCGCTTCTCCTGTTTAAGGATCGTCAGTTAGATGAAAAACGGCGGCCGCTTTTCTTTTCCAAGCAGCTTTACTGTACGGACAGAATGAAGTTTTACCTCTGATACTAAAATCTAGTAAAACACTTTACCCGACTTACCAGATATCCCGTCTTACCAGATATGCTATTCTGTATCTGGGTGATGAATAATGGCATCGAACTATAAATTCAGCAATGAGGAAATGGCCGCAATAAAGGCAGCACGCGCAGAGACAAAGGACAAACGTGCGGATGCAAGATTGAAAGCACTTGAACTGCGAGCAGAGGGTATGGAACTCAGTGAGGTTTCGCAGGCAACGGGCTTTCATGCAGCCTATGTGAGCCAACTGGTGGCGAAATATCGGGATCATGGACTGGAAGCAATCTCCGGGAATCATTATGGCGGTAATCACCGTAATATGAGCTTTGAGGAAGAAGCTGTGATACTTGCCCCTTTTAAGGCCAGGGCCGAGAAAGGTGAGCTTGTGGAAATCAGCGAAATTGAGACGGCATACCAACAGGCGGTAGGCCACTCTATTGGCACCAGTCAGATTTATAATGGTCCCCAAGAAATAGACCACCTCTTCCAAATGAATCGTGAACGTGGTAAGATAAACCAAAGGAAACGAAAGGAGCCCATACTATGTCACGAGGGAAATACACACCGGAATTTAAGGCCAAGATCGTTCTCTCCAGGGAGAGCAGGAGCTGGGAGCCATTGCTGCGGAGAACAACCTGAATCCCAACATGGTGCGCAACTGGAAAGCTGAGTTTGTGGAAAATGCGTCCAGCATATTTGAGGAGCACGGAAAGGCTGAGCGGGAAGTAAAGAGAAAGGAGGCTGCTGCAGCGAAGGAACGGGACAAGATGCTGAAAACCATTGGTCAGCTGACTGTTGAACGCAACTTCCTGCAGGACTGCTTTCGCGCAGTCGGGAAACCCGTCCCGGAGCTTGATCCGGAAAAACAACGCTGAGCTATCTGTGCGCCGGCAGTGCGAGCTGCTGGGGATCAGCCATTCCTCCCTTTACACCAAGCCTGCAGCACCAGATGAGGAAAAGCGTCTGCTGCTGGAAATGCTCATGGCACGGCTGGACTATTGTCATACCATGCTCCCGGCCCTGGGCAGCCGTAAACTGACGGTCAAGCTCCAGGAAGAAGGCTACAGTGTGGGCAGAAAGCTGGTGCGCCGCCTGATGCGGGAAATGGGAATCTGGGTGGTCTATCCAAAGCCAAACCTGTCAAAGCGCAACTTTCAGGAGGCAATTGTACCCTATTTACTTCGGAACAAGGTGGTTTCCTTCCCAAATCAGGTCTGGTCTATTGACATCACTTACATTAAGTTGAACCGCAGTCACATGTATCTCACTGCCATCATCGACTGGTGCAGCCGAAAAATTGTGGGATGGAATCTCTCCGACACTCTGGGCGTACAGCCCGTCCTGGAAGCCGTCCGCAGCTCTGTGGACAGGTTAGGAACCCCGGCAATTCTCAACTCTGATCAGGGAAGCCAGTTTACAAGCAACGAGTATAAACAGCTTTTGAAAGGACTGCATATCCGCCAGAGCATGGACGGTAAATCCCGCTGGGCAGACAATATTATGATCGAGCGCTGGTTCCGCAGCCTGAAAACGGAGCTGATTTACATCAATGAATTCCGCTCCCCCCGGGAACTGCGGCAGTCGATCCGAAGCTACATCGATGATTACAACCGTCTGCGTCCTCATGAGGCCTTGGACTATGCCACGCCGGATGCGGTCTATTACGCAAGTTTTCGCGTAGCCTGACCGCCGACCTTGACAAGACGCGCCCGGCCTGTTGCGGTCCTCAGCGGCGAGGGTGCGACGGAGTCAGGATCCAGCTGCCCACCTCGCGCCGGGCAGTATAACAGACCGGTCACGTCCTGTCAAGGCAACCTGCTGACGCAGGCGGCTGGAGCTGCCAAGCTCAAAACATCTTGGCTCGGGCACGGTCAAAGTCAGAGTGTATTCACGATTATTTCTTCAAGAGTGGTCTTGACAAGGGGACCATTATAGGGCATCAAAACGGCACCATTTTCACAAGATGTTCATGAATTTATAACTCATGCAATTGTCGTGGCCGTGAAATCGTGTGGATTGACATTGACATGTGTTCGTGTTAAGATAACCCGGAGGGCGGAATGCGAAGCAGACAGCGGCGCATTCGGCGAAAAGAAGCGGGCATGGTGGAATTGGTAGACTCGGTGGATTTAGGTTCCACTGCCAAAAGCGTGCAGGTTCGAGTCCTGTTGCCCGCACCAAAGCAATATAATCCGAACCAAATCTTCCCAGTGGGAGATGGGTTCGGATTATTTGTTTTCTTTGGCAAGTTCGAGGAAACCTATTTCCGAAACGGTGTCATCAAGCGGCCGGAATCAAAGCCCAGAGGGCCAAGAAAAAAGAAACAGATTTAGGAGGACACTGTTATGGATAAGAAGGTAATTTCCTGTGCGTTCAATATCGACACTGCCTGTGTCGAAGTCAGATTTGTAGACGGCAGCATGATCTCCGTTGACTGCACTCTGGTGGAAGCCGAGGTTGCCCGGAATATGTATGAGAGCAGTGAACTGGGATGGCTGGTTTATAATGCGCCAGTTGACTATGTGAACCTGCTGCTCCACGGGGATGTTCAGGAGTATTTGAGCAATATAACGGAGTATCATCCGTTTGATAATTAAGTGAAAGTCTAAGCGGCAAGGCAACTTTGTTCAGTTTTTTCAGAATATTATACGTAATATGTTGTTGCAAGGTTATGTGCAACTTTTTCCTGTTTTGAAGGGATGGATGAGAGGACTGATGTATAACTAAGTAAGCGGGAGAGACGAGCTGCGTGGTAAGGATAGGAATGTAGGTCTGCAGGACTTTGTTCCTGCTCTATCTGGTGAGAACCATTATTTAAGAACCGGGCCAACTAAGCAAAAAGTTGCGACAGTTCAACGGTAAGTACTGTCTCCCTCGTTCGGAGGTCGCGGATGCGATGGCGATTAGTACCGATACGACGCCTATCCACCGCATCTTTCCAAGTAGCGAGTTTGAGGAAATCGCCGATTATCTAAAGGACTTGATTATCGCGTTGACCTCTAGACAGTCTCTATTAACAAGCGTTCTGAGGGTAATACCCAAGTCGTAGACCAGGCCTCCTAGCGTCTATGCTTGAATCAAGAAGAATAATCTTGGTACTGTTGGAGTTTTTGTAATCTATAGCTTCGACAGCTTTCCCCACGTTCTGACCGTTAGCCTGACGAGACCTATCCTTGAAGATCTTCGCGAAAATGATTTTGAAACTGTTCTCAACCATATCGAGGCGTGTTATAAATAGCCTGATTGCGCAATCAGCGACAATCTTCTCTTATTCTTATAGAGATGGAGGGGATATGGGAAAAAATGAGGCCTGAACTATAGGATCTCCATCGCTTTTGCGCAGAGCTTTTGGCAGCTATCACAAAATTTGCTTTTTGTCAAGTGGAAATGTTGCATTTTTGAAACTGGAAGTGTATAATATATAGGCTTCCTTTGTGTAATGCGGGGTTATATTTATTAATTTTTAGGGGGAGTTATTATGGCAAACAGGTATCTGCTTCCTGTGTACAAAATATTGTACGGACGCAATTTTAGTTATTCTGACTTTGATCAGCGAATGGAAATGCAGAAAGCAGTATATTTGTTGCAGGATATGGGTGTTCCTATCGGCGATTACGGATTTAGATGGTACTTGCATGGACCCTATTCCCAGAGCTTGCAAGATGATATGCATTATGAAAGCGGGCGTGCCGCTACGACTTTGACATTGTCCAAGGAATACTCTGAAAGCATTGCTCGGTTGCACGATGTGATTCATTCAGAAGATGGAAAGGCCTATTCAGTTAGCAATTGGGTTGAATGTCTGGCATCTCTTCATTATCTGCATGAGAATCTGCTTAGTTTTGATGCGTCTGAAGAAGATGTTGTGCATGAACTTGAGAAAAGAAAACCGCACCTAGATGACCATAGTACGAATATATCCGCATATCGGTTGGTTGAGGGCCTTTTTTCCTAAATCATGACAAGTCAAATTAGAGCGTATCTGAAAACATAGTATTCTTGTGCTATTTCAACAAAATCCAAATGGAAGCGAGATGGACAAAAGCAAGAAAGGACACAGCAAGCTTATCATAGCGTGTAGCGACCCTGCGGAAAACTTTAAGTTTATTGAAGAAACACTCAATCAGATGGCGTTCCTTATAGGTGTGGAAATCGCAGAACCAAGGCTCGATCACATTACTTT